>Ga0163216_100098_pt1 | contig 240186 bp, 219 predicted proteins | sample SynspAceP_FD_167610 | JGI IMG/M metagenome (GOLD analysis project Ga0163216, IMG submission 167610) | Saline lake microbial communities from Ace Lake in Antarctica - Synechococcus sp. Ace-P (Illumina Assembly) | ecosystem: Environmental > Aquatic > Non-marine Saline and Alkaline > Saline ...
CATATCCCCCTTCACCACGTAAATAGGCTTGAATGATTTCTAGTTTAAGTTCAAATGTATATTTTGCCATATGAAAAACCCCCAAAAGTTAGATTTTTTAGGTCTAACTTCTAGGGGTCGGTACATTCTGAGGTCCAGTTTTTTATTTTCCTATTTTTCTTTCATACCTAAACAGAGCGCTTCGCATCTTGGTTTAATTGAGCTTTGAACAACCGTTTCTCGAGAAAAAGATAACCAGTCAATAGGATAAAATGCATCCTATTTGACTGGTTCCTATTTTCTTATCGAAACTAAACGTTGTTCTCAGCATCTTGGTTTAATTGAGCTGTGCGCTCTAGGTATTCGGAAAAAAGATAACTGGCTGTGAGGATAAAAAGCATCCTCTTTGCCATTTCCTATTTTTCTTTCATACCTGAACAGAGCGCTTCGCATCTTGGTTTAATCTACTGATTTTAGGGCTTCTATCATATCTATATTTTTTAATTTGATATGCATGGCGTACATGACGATTCCTGAGAATAGTAATGTCAATAAGCCTGAATAAACAAAACTTAGTAGTTGGATATCGGGGCTAAACATTAACATATCTATTTCCGCAGTCGTTAAGACGAATCCGTGTAGAAGTGCTCCTAGCAAGGATCCTACGGCTATTCCCATGACTGTCAAAATAATGTTTTCTCGATAAATATAGGCTGTTACTTCTTTATCAAAAAATCCTAAAACTTTTATCGTTGATAGTTCTCTAATTCGTTCTGAGACATTTATATTTGTTAGATTGTATAATACTATAAACGCTAATAACCCTGCTGATATAATTAATACCAACGTAACGATTGCTAGACTAGCCATTGTGTCATCTACTGCACCGCTAACTTGTCGTACAAAACTAACCGCTGCAACATTTGGTTGAGCTGTTAGATCGCTACCTAGTTTATCTTCAAAAGATTTATCTTCTTGGTAAGTTAACAATTGTGTATTATATGCTGGCCTTTTTTCAAATAGGTCTTTATAGTATTCTTTTGTCATGAATACGTAATGCCCAGCATAGTTTTCTGCAATTTTTTTGACTTTCGTATCAACATTTTTATTATTTTCATCTTTCAAGGTTATCGTATCACCTGTTTTTAAATCAAATAATTTTGCTAACTTCTCGGTAATGATTACTCCTTCATCAGGTAGCGAATAAACCTCCCCTGATTTTCGATCATTTAGTACAATATATTCTGATAATTGTTCCGTATTTTCTGGAACAAAAACAGTTACATCTTGAGTATTCACGTCTTTTTCCGAAACAGTATAAGCCTCTTGTAATACGTCCATATTATTAGTAATTTTGGTTTGCGAATTGATTAATTCCTGGTATTCTTCTTGTTCTCCTTTAGTTGCATCTACATTAAAAGCAACAATTGCATCATATTGCATCACTTTCCCGTATTGTAAACTTGAAATGTCCGCAATAGAATCAGATAAGCCGAAGCCAGTTAAAATCAATGCTGTACAGCCAGCTACTCCTAAAACAGTCATCAACATCCGTTGTTTATAGCGGAATAAGTTACGAGCTGTAACTTTTTGAATGAAGCCCATCCGGTTCCATATGAATGGAATTCGTTCTAACAAAATGCGTTTCCCTATTTTCGGCGCTTTTGGTCGCATTAAAGTAGCCGCATTACTTTGTAAAGCCACTCTCGTAGCTGCATAGGCCGAAGCTACCGTACAAAGAATGGCAATTAAGAACGAAATTAAGCCATAACTGATATAGTAAGTAATTCGAATATCAGGTAAATTATACAATGAACCATATGCATTAAAAATAACACCTGGAAATACTTGATAACCTATTAATAAGCCAATAATTGTCCCAATTACACTAGCAAGTGACGCATAGACGAGGAATTTTTTAGAGATATCCCAATTGCTATACCCTAAAGCTTTTAATGTTCCAATTTGTAATCGTTGTTCATCTACCATTCTTGTCATCGTTGTAAGAGAAACTAATGCGGCAATCAAGAAGAAAAATACTGGGAACACCTGCGCAATAGCAGATATTCGTTCAGCATTATCGCTGTATTCTTTGTAGCCTGGATTAACCGTACGATCAAAGACAAAATATTCTGGTCTTGCAAGATCAGCTAATTTTTGTTTTGCATCAACTAAATCTGCTTCACCATCTGCAATTTTTTCTATAGCATCTTTCTTTTTCATTTCAAATTCTTTTGCTGCCTTGTCATAATCAACTTGGCCTTTATCCAATGTTTCTTTTGCTTCTGCTAATTCAGCTTCCCCTTTAGCTTGCTCTGTTTTTAATGTTTCTCGACCTTGAGCTACTTGGTTTTCACCTTCGACTAATTCTGTTTCTGCTTCTTGAATCGCTTGTTCACCTGCATTAATTTTTTGTTGATTTTCAGCAATTTCATTTTCACCAGCAGCTAAATTTTCTCTGGCACTTGCTTTTTGTTGTTCAAAAGTTTCTTTGGCTTGATTTAGTTGAACTTGAGCGGCCTCTAATTCAGCTAATTTACTCTTTACCTCAGGTTCGCCGGCTTGAACGGCTTTACTTTGTTCATTCAGTTCAGCTTGACTTTGTTTAATGGTCTCTTTGCCTTTGGCTAACTCATTCTCAGTTGCTTCTATTGTTGCCTTACCTTGATTAATCTCTGCTTGTTTGGCTATTAAAGCTTTTCCACTTTCAGTAATCGAGCCCGTAAGCTTGGCTAATGATGCTTTTATTACTTCTGCTGAACCAGCGTTACCAGTAAATAAATCTGTCAGTTGTTGTTGTAACGCAGTCCCAAACATCTTATCTGCTTCTTGAGCTCTTATAAGCGCCTCAGTTTGTTCATTCTCTGTAATAGAATCGACTGATTTTTGAATTAATTCTTCAAAGTAACCAACCAATGCATTCCCATTTTCAATTTCTAGTTTGGCTTGGTCCAGCTCTTTTTGATCTTGTTCAAGTTGTTGCTTTTGATTTGACATTTGTTTTTCGCTTTGATCGATTTCATTCAATTTAGCATTTATTGTTGTTTGTGCCTCTTGAATAGCTTGCTTGCCAGTTTCGATTTCTGCTTTAGCTTGATTAACTGCTTTAAAACCTTCATCTAGTTTTTGTTGATTAGTAGCTAATTCTTTTTCACCAGTAGCTAGTTCGGCTTCTGCTGATTTCCTTTGCTCATTGAATGATTGTTTAGCCTTATTTAATTCAGCTTGCCCAGCTGCTAGATTTTCTTTTTGATCAGCTAATTCTTTTTTGGCATCTTCAATTTTTTCACTATTTTTATTGATCTCAGCTTGTGCGTCGCTGATTTCTTTTTTGAAATTTTCAAGACCTTCTTCGTAATCTGCAAAACCTTGTTTTAATTCTGTTTGAGCTTCGTCTAATTTTATTTGTCCATCTGCTAATTTTTCTTTTGCTACATCGACTTCTTTTTGGCCTTTATCTATTTCAACTTGTGCTTCTTTTTGAATACTCTCTAGTCGATTTTGTGGTAATTCTTTTGTCATATTTTCAATTTCAGATTGGTACTCATCAACTTTGTCTTCATATTCTTCTGAATAAGCTTGTAGTGATTTTGTATCTGAAAAAGTTAAGTAAGCTTCTGTATAAACATCCAGATCAAAATTTTTCTCTGGTATAACTGCAAATCCATCTAACGACCCTTTTCCTACTGTGCTGTTTCCTCTAGTAAAATTTTCAATGTATTGTGGATTGTTTACAAATCCTACTACTTCATAACTTGTAGTCGTTAATTTTTTAGATAATGGATTTTCTTTATCATCTGTTGACAACTCAATTTGATCTCCAACAGAATAATTTGAAGTGTATTCTCCTGTTGCATCCAAAGCAATTTCGCCTGATTTACTAGGCAATCTTCCTGATACTATGGCGTACTGATTTGATTCTTCGGCACCATTTTCAGGATAACTAAAAACTTTTGTAACTAATCCACTGTCTTCTAGAATGACATCTTGACTGTACGCACCGCGCACATTAGCATTTTTCACTGATTTAAGCTGCTTTATATCGTAATCTTCCAAACCATAAGTAGACACTACTTTGAGATCCATCAAGTTTTTATCCCGATAGTAATGATCTGCTGTATCAATCATGTCAGGGCCGGTCGCTTTAATTCCAGCAAAAAAAGCGACTCCTAAAGTGATAATCGCGAATATAGAAAGGAAACGAGCTTTGGATTGCCATATCTCCTTAAAAATATCTTTCCATAATGCTTTCTTTTTCATATTATCTCCCCCCTACCATTCGATATCTGCTACAGCTGTAGGGTGAGGGTTCAATGTTGTTTTACGTACTTTAGCATTATTAATTTCAATTATTCGATCTGCCATTGGTGCTATAGCTTGATTATGTGTAATAACAATAACGGTCGTCCCTGTATCAACACAGGTATCTTGTAGTAATTTCAAAATTTGTTTACCCGTTTCATAGTCTAAGGCGCCTGTTGGTTCATCACAAAGCAATAATTTGGGTTGCTTTGCTAGCGCGCGAGCAATGGCAACCCGCTGTTGTTCGCCTCCCGATAATTGTGCCGGAAAATTATCTAAACGCGCACCTAATCCAACTTCACGCAAAACCTCTTCAGCATCTAATGCATTTTTTGATATTTCTGCTGCTAATTCAACATTTTCTTTGGCTGTTAAATTAGGAACTAGATTATAAAATTGAAAAACAAAACCTACATCATCACGTCTGTATTTCGTTAGCTGTTTTTTATTAAACTGAGCGATATCTACTCCGTCTACTTTAACTTGTCCTTCATCGGCTTGATCCATGCCGCCTAAAATATTCAATACGGTTGATTTTCCGGCTCCACTAGGACCAACAATAACAGCAAATTCACCTTGTTTAATTTCAAAAGAAATACCATCATTGGCAGATATAACTGTATCTCCCATTTTATAACGTTTATATTCTTCAATAATTTCTACAAAAGCCATCTCTACATCCCTACATTTCTATTGTTCATTTTTGTAATGAAGGCAATTATAGCATAAAACCAGTTAGAAAAATCACTATTGTGACTTTTCTAACTGGCTTCGCTATTTCTTTATTATTTCTTAATTATTTTTTTATCAAAACCGATAAATTCTCCTATTTAGTATTCATTTGTATATTCGACGAGTTATTTATTTTTCATCTCGAACTTGTCCATTATGAAAGACTACTTTACAAGCTCTTCACTGTCTCACCAACTGATGAATTCACGAAATTAGTGTTAACGCTGCCATTAAGGCGATTCTAATAAATTTTGTTAAAAGTATCGTCACAATAGACATTTAGCAGCTTGCAAGAAAAGCTACACCTAATTCAGGAGCTGATTAAAAAATAAAATAGGCAGAATATCTGAATCACTCGTTTTTCTTATCGAAACCAATCGTTGATCTTCGCATCTTGGTTTAATTGAGCTGTGCGCTCTAGGTATTCGGAAAAAAGATAACTGGCTGTGAGGATAAAAAGCATCCTCTTTGCCATTTTCTATTTTTCTTTCCTACCTAAACAGAGCGCTTCGCATCTTGGTTTAATTGAGCTGTGCGCTCTAGGTATTCGGAAAAAAGATAACTGGCTGTGAGGATAAAAGGCATCCTCTTTGCCATTTCCTATTTTTCTTTCATACCTAAACAGAGCGCTTCGCATCTTGGTTTAATTGAGCTTTGAACAACCGTTTCTCGAGAAAAAGATAACCAGTCTATAGGATAAAAGGCATCCTATTTGACTGATTCCTATTTTCTTATCGAAACTAAACGTTGTTCTCAGCATCTTGGTTTAATTGAGCTGTGCGCTCTAGGTATTCGGAAAAAAGATAACTGGCTGTGAGGATAAAAAGCATCCTCTTTGCCATTTCCTATTTTTCTTTCATACCTGAACAGAGCGCTTCGCATCTTGGTTTAATTGAGCTTTGAACAACCGTTTCTCGAGAAAAAGATAACCAGTCAATAGGATAAAAAGCATCCTCTTTGACTGATTCCTATTTTCTTATCGAAACTAAACGTTGTTCTCAGCATCTTGGTTTAATTGAGCTGTGCGCTCTAGGTATTCGGAAAAAAGATAACTGGCTGTGAGGATAAAAAGCATCCTCTTTGCCATTTTCTATTTTTCTTTCATACCTAAACAGAGCGCTTCGCATCTTGGTTTAATTGAGCTGTGCGCTCTAGGTATTCGGAAAAAAGATAACTGGCTGTGAGGATAAAAGGCATCCTCTTTGCCATTTCCTATTTTTCTTTCATACCTAAACAGAGCGCTTCGCATCTTGGTTTAATTGAGCTGTGCGCTCTAGGTATTCGGAAAAAAGATAACTGGCTGTGAGGATAAAAAGCATCCTCTTTGCCATTTTCTATTTTTCTTTCATACCTAAACAGAGCGCTTCGCATCTTGGTTTAATTGAGCTTGCTGTGTTTGTGGCCGTATAAGAAATAGATTGCTAGTCCTAATGTGACCCAGATGATAAACATAAGCCAAACGGATAGGGATAATTGAGTCATCAGATACACACAGACTACGATGGATAAGATTGGGAAGAATGGAACCCATGGAACTTTGAATTCTCCTGGTTTTGGTTGTCCATATTCTTTTCTTAATTTCAGAATACCTGCTGCTATAATAACAAACACCATTAAAGTAACAATATTGGTTACTGCTGCTAACTGCTCTAAAGGAATGATCCCTGCTAGTATTGCTGAAAAAACCCCTACTACTATCGTTGCTTTATAGGGTGTTTTAGTTTTTTCATTTACATGACTAAGGCTAATAGGCAACAAACCATCTCGACTAATAACATAAATTAAGCGTGCTAGCCCATATGTCATAGATATTAAAACCGTTAACAATGTTAAAATAGCTCCTACTGAAATCATACCGGCAATTAAGTCTTGTCCAATAAATCTCATTGCAAAGGCTACTGGATCTTTCACATTTAATTGCGTATAAGGGACTAAGCCAGTTAACACAAGTGTCACTCCAATATATAAAATAGTGGCAATGCCGAGTGACCCAATTATTCCTCTTGGTACATCTTTTTGTGGATTCTTCACTTCTTCAGCGGCTGTACTGACTGCATCAAACCCTAAAAAGGCAAAAAAGACAATTGCTGCACCTGAAGTCACACCTTTTAATCCGAATGGCATAAACGGTATCCAGTTAACTGGCTTTACGTAAAACATCCCAATTAAAATGAATAAGGCAATTAAACTAAACTTTACAATGACCATCACATTATTTAATTGCAAAGCTTTTTTTGCTCCTTGTGCTACTAAGTAGGTCACCAGTAATGTAATAACTATAGCAATAATATCAACGTAAGTTCCGTTAGCTTGGTTATAAGATGCTCGTAAAGCTTGTGGGAAATTGATACCTAAGCCTTCTAAAAATCCATGAACATATCCTGACCAGCCAGAAGCAACCGATGCATTGGCTAATAGGTATTCACAAATGAGTAGCCAACCGACTAACCAACCAACTATTTCGCCAAATATTGTATAAATATACCCATAAGCTCCACCACCAATTGGTACCCTGGAAGCAAATTCCGCATAACATAAAGCTGATAATGTACACGAAAATGCTGCAATGACAAACGAAATAATCAAGGCTGGACCTGCTGTATTTGCAGCTGCTGTACCTGTGATTACAAATATTCCTGTTCCAACAATTGCTCCTAATCCTAATAAAATTAAATCAAATGTTTTCAATTCTTTTCTTAATAATGACTTTGCAAGTGATGCTGTATTCAATGGTTTTTTACGAAAAAGCTTCATTCTTCAACCTACCTGTCTTTTATGATTTCAAATAACCTAAAACAATTCCACCACTGATGACTAATAAACAACCTAAAATGATGTATTTAAATTCGCGTTTTGATTTAGTTTCTCCAAGAAACCATATTCCACCTAATGTAGAAATAATGATGCCCATTTGTGACAGAGAAAAACTAACAGCTAATCCGATTGCTTTCATAGAAATGAGCATAAAGATATTTCCAACACCCCAGATAAGACCTGTAAGAATGTTTCGTGCAGTGTAGTGATTCCAAATTTTTTCTTTTCTAGAAAATAGCAAGGCACCTATTACCATCCCTATCGATTGTGGCAAAATAACCGCTAAGGCATCTACTCCTGAAGCATTAATAATAATCGTATACGTAGCGTACCCTAGTGTGGATAAGGCTAAAGTTTTCATCCAAGCTTTTTTTACTGAAATGGCTTCATTACCTGAATCTTTTTGATCTGTTATTGTCGTAAGTCGAACGCCTATAATCAACAATGCCAATGCAAGGACTCCTAAAAAAAGGTCTCGACTACTTGTCCATTCGCGAAACAATAAGACTCCTGCTAAGGTATTTGCCATCAGTTGCAGCCCAGTAGAAACTGGCAATGTATTCGATACACCCATCAATTTCATTGATTTAAATTGTTTATTTTGACCAAGTGTCCAAAATAAACCTGATATTAATCCAACAATCATAATTTGCACTTCAAAAGCAGGTTGATATACTATATAAGCACCTATTGCAAAGACGAAGGATCCAATTGTCATTCCTAAAGTTTGCTGCTGTGCCGTTCCGCCTAACTTCCCACTTACTAACCCAATGCTGCCCCAAGCAAAAGCTGGAATTAGCGCAATTAAGACCTCCATGATAATCCTCTTTTCTATTCTTTTTTCTTTCAACTGCTCTATCATAACAAGGATACACGGTATTCTACAACATATAAATGCTTTCACTACTTTTTTTTACTAGATACATGGAATTGATTGTCAAAATGTGCTAAGCTAAACAAATCAATTTGTCCAATAGAAAAGAGGAATAGTCATGACAGATTACGATGTAATCGTAGTTGGCGGTGGCACGAGTGGTATGATGGCAGCTATTTCAGCGGCCGAAAATGGTGCTAAAGTTGCCGTCGTCGAAAAAAATAAAACCCTTGGTCGTAAGTTGCTTGTTACTGGCGGAGGTCGGTGCAACGTCACCAATAACCGTGATAAAGAAGAAATTGTTGCACACATCCCTGGAAATGGTCGTTTCCTTTACAGCGCTTTTCATCAATACGATAATTACGATATTATAGACTTCTTTCGCTCAAATGGCGTTAAACTAAAAGAAGAAGATCATGGTCGAATGTTTCCCACTACTGATAAGTCTCGAACGGTTTTAGAAGCTTTGATTGTCATAATGGATAGATTGTCTATTGCTATTTATACAGATGCACCAGTTGAAACTATCTTGTTTGAGGATAAAAAAGTAACGGGATTGATTCTTAAAGACAACCGTGAATTATCTGCTAAAAAAATCATTCTTTCAACTGGTGGACGAGCTATGCCTAGAACTGGTTCAACAGGTGATGGGTACAAGTGGGCTAAGAAAGCTGGTCACAGTATCAAACCTCTTTACCCAACAGAAGTCCCTGTCTTATCAGATGAACCTTTTATTGAAGATAAAACCTTACAAGGACTTTCTCTGCGAGATGTGACTTTAAGTGTGATGAATAAAAAAGGAAAAAAAGTCATCAGCCATCAAATGGATATGATTTTCACTCACTTTGGTATTTCCGGACCGGCTGTTTTGCGCTGTTCGATGTTTGTGCATCAAACGATGCAAAGAGACCAAACAGATTTTGTGATGATGTCGATAGACGCTTTACCTGATTTATCTAAAGGTGAATTCACACAGCAGATGCAGCAATTAGTAAAAAATGAAGGCGAAAAAAGCATAAAAAATGCTTTAAAAGGATATGTTCCTGAACGCTATTTACTCTTTGCTTTTACCCGGTTATCACTTAATGAAAATACACCTTTAAAACAATTGTCCGATGAAGAACGATCAGCCTTCGTTGATTTTCTTAAAGATTTTAGTTTTACTGCGAATGGAACTTTGCCTATTGAAAAAGCCTTTGTCACAGGTGGCGGCATCAATACAAAAGAAGTAAATCCAAAAACAATGGAAAGTAAATTTACAAGAGGCTTGTATTTTTCTGGCGAATTGTTGGATTATAATGGGTATACTGGTGGCTACAATATTACTGGTGCTTTTATCACTGGTCGCGTAGCAGGTATGCATGCGGCACAAGAAGCTTTAGAAGGTAAAAATCATTAACTAGCAATAAATTTTATAGAACACAAAAGAGGTGGAGACAAAAATGTCTTCACCTCTTTTGTGTTCTATTTAGGCTTCAATTGATGCGAATTCAGCTTTAACGAGTTTTTTTAGGTCTTGAGGAGCTAATTCAACTTGAAAACCTCGTCTTCCAGCAGATACGATTATGCTATCTAGGTCTTCGGCATCTTTTGAAAGGTAAATAGGGAATAATTTTTTCATCCCTATTGGTGAACAACCTCCACGAATATAACCAGTCGTCTTTTCTAAATCATCTAAATGCAGTAACTCCATTTTTTTATTGCCGCTAACTTTGGCAAGAGCTTTTAGATTGATTTCACTTGTACCTGGAATACAGGCAACCACTATACCCGTTTTATCCCCATTTGTTACAATGGTTTTAAATAGTCTCTGTTTAGAGATATCCATTTCTTCAAAACTCTTTTGGCTATTTGAATGATCTTCGCTCCAAGGATATTCATGAAGCTGATAGTCTATTTTGGCTTTGTCTAGCAACCGAATAGCATTTGTTTTCTGTTGTTTTCCTTTTTTCATGTTGCTTTACCTTCTTTTAATAAGGGATTTTAACGAATGCCTATTTTTTACGGATGATAAATACTTTTAAATAATCTCCTTGGGTAAACTCTGGATTTATTTTAAAATCTGCTGGCAATGTATACGTTTCTTCTATTGTATAAGATTTATTTTGTTTTTTGAAAGCTTCTTCAATAAAACCTTTAAATTTATCAGTCGTTACATTGGCTGCATTGGTTGAGGCAACAATAATGCCTTTAGGTTTAGTCAGTTGAATGACCTCTTCTAATAAATTTGCGTAGTCTTTAGCAGCGCTGAAAGTCCGTTTTTTTGAACGAGCAAAACTTGGAGGATCAACCACGACTACATCAAAGGTTAATTTATGGCGAATAGCATATTTAAAGTAATCAAAAACATCCATTACTCGAATAACATGATCATTCACATCTAAACTATTGATTTCAAATTGTTCAACGGTTTTAGGCAAGCTGCGTTTAGCTAAGTCAACACTTGTGGTCTTAATCGCTCCACCCAAAGCTGCTGCTACTGAAAATGCACCGGTATAACTAAACGTATTTAAGACAGTTTTACCCATTGCGTATTTTTCTAATAGACTTTGTCTTACATCACGTTGATCTAAGAAAATCCCTGTCATCAGTCCATCATCTAAATAAGTTGCATAGTTAATTCCATTTTCTAAAATCACTAATGGTTCAGGAGCAGATTCTCCAAAAATCAAATCTGTTTTTGGCTTTGTTGTTGTTTCGAATCTATTTTTTTCATAGAGTCCTTTACTATCAGATACAACCGCCTTGAAAGCTTTTAGAATTAACTCACGATGAGTATAAATCCCTTTGCTATACCATGAAAAAACATAGTAATTATCGTAAAAATCAATCGTTAAGCCACCTAACCCGTCGCCTTCTCCATTAAATACTCGGTAAGCCGTTGTTTGTTCGTTTAATTTAAAAATTGAACGCTGATCCATTGCTTCTTTAAACAATTTTTCAAAGAAATTTTGATTAATCATTTCTGTTTGGTTGGTTGTTAAAATCCAACCATCGCCTTTGTTTTGTTTTGCTAAATAAGCAATGGCCACAAACTTTTTGTGTTCATCTATACATTGAACCAATGTTCCTTCTGGAAGCTTTGGTTCTTTAACAAAATCCTCTAATACTAGTATTGGGTACCCCTTACGTGCTCGTTCTGTAGCTCGTCTTTTTAACATATATTTTTCCACAACAATTAATCTCCTTTTTTTGTATACTCTGACATTTAGTCAATCTATACTTTTTTTTCTCTTTTTCTCATACTGTAAAGTTCAGATATTTTTTTACAGATCATAAAACCGATTAATCCTATCATTGTTCCAATCGTATTAAAAATTAAATCATCAATATCTGTTATTCCAGTTCCCAAAAAAAACTGAAGCATCTCAATTGAAAATGAAAAACAAAAACCTATCAGCATTGTTTTTAAAAAATAGGGCTTCTTATTTAGCAAGTAAGCTACTGCAAATCCCATTGGTACAAACCAAAGAATATTCCCATACAAATTATAATAATAATCAAATAACGTTACCCCTTGAGTCAATTTTAGAGTATGAGTTAACGGAGTCAAATTTATGCTGCTTAACGACTGCATGTTAAACTCTATATTACCGATACTGTGTTCTTCTCGAAAAACTGTAAGGTGAATCAACAAAATGACATAGAAAACAAAAGCATCTAAACTTACTTCTCGACGTAATTTCTTTACTCTTCTTCCCTTTTTAAAGAAGGACAAATATAAAATACGAATGCTTAACCATACTATGAAATAAAACAAGGTTTGGTCTACACTATAAAAGATAAGCTCTATTAAAGGAAAATGATTAATGGATTCACTGTATGACTGTTCCATTACGTCAAAAAAGCCTTGTAAAAATATCATGTAAGGCAAAACCTCCTTTTATCTGATACTCATCATTATAACTTATTTGCTACTACTTTATGTTTAAAAATGCAACAAATTTTTTAATTGTTTGAAAAATTTATACTAACACTAATTTGAAAGCGATTCTATTTTTTCCACCTTGTTAAAATAGTTACAAAAATTGACTAACTTGCTAATTACCTGTAAAATGTATAATAATATAGGTGGACTAAAGCAATCAGGATTATTTTAAAATAATATCATCCTGGTTAAATACTTATTTATCGTTTACTTTTTAAGGAGGATTTTGTACTAATGAATAAACTAAAAAATATATTAAATACTCGAATTGGATTCTTTTCATTAGCTGTCGTTTTATTTTGGGCAAAAACATACTTCAGTTATACACAAGAATTTTCGCTCGGTGTCACGGGGGTCATGCAACAATTCATCTTGTTCATTAATCCTATAGCAACAACGGTTCTTTTCTTTTCTTTTGCACTTTATTTTAAAAAAAGTAAAAAATCTTACACTGTTTTATTTTTAATTTACTTTGTAATGAGTCTTTTACTATTTGCCAACATTTTATATTATCGAGAATTTTCTGATTTTCTTGCAGTAACCACTATTTTAGGTGCTGGGAATGTTGCAGGAGGACTTGGAGCTAGCACGATGGCTTTATTAAAAGCCCGTGATGTTTTTTATTGGCTAGACTTTTTTGTTTTACTTGGATTAGTAGCAACAAAATACGTTAAGCTAGATGCTCGTTTATATAAAAAACGCTCAGCTATTGCAATGACTGCTATAGCTGTAACACTTTTTGCTGGAAACTTAGCTCTATCAGAAAGTAATCGTCCCCAACTGTTAAGTCGTACGTTTGATCGAAATTACATTGTTAAATATCTAGGCATCAATTTTTTCACAGCTTATAATGGTTATCAAACGGCTCAATCAAATCAAAATAAAGCGAATGCAGATGAATCGGATATGGATGCTGTTTTTTCTTATGTAGATGAACATTATGCTGAACCAAATCCAGATATGTTTGGGGTAGCTGAAAACAAGAATGTTATTTATCTCCATTTAGAAAGTTTCCAACAATTCTTGATCGACTATAAATTAGAAGATGAAAATGGTGAATTTCATGAAGTCACACCTTTCTTAAATAGCATATTTCATGATCAACAAACACAAAGCTTTACCAATGTGTTCCATCAAGTAGGACAGGGTAAAACAGCTGACTCCGAAATGTTGTTGGAGAACTCATTGTTCGGCTTACCTCAAGGTGGAGCGTTTACGCAAGTAGGTGGCAGCAATACTTTCGAATCTTCTTATAATATCTTAGAATCCGAAAAAGGTTATACGAGTGCTGTCATGCATGGAAATGTTGGTTCATTTTGGAATCGTGATAACACCTATAAACAAATGGGTGTTGATTATTTCTTTGATTCTTCTTCCTATGATTTATCTGGGGACAATACTTTGGAATATGGCTTGAAAGATAAATTATTCTTTAATGAGTCTGCAAAGTATTTGGAACAGTTGCCTCAACCGTTTTATACAAAAATGATTTCTGTTTCAAATCACTTCCCTTATCCTTTAGATGAAGCGAATGTTGATTTTAAACCGGCTCAAACATCAGATGAAACTATCAACAATTATTTTGTAACTGCTCATTATCTGGATCAAGCCGTAGAAGAATTCTTTAATTATTTGAAAGCCTCTGGTTTATATGATAATTCAATGGTTATTCTTTATGGTGATCATTATGGTATCTCTAATTCAAGAAACCAAGCATTAGCTCCATTGCTTGGAGAAGACCCAGAAACTTGGAACAGTTACAATGATGATATGATGCAACGCATTCCGTTGATGTATCATATTCCAGGAACAACGAATGGAAAAATAAATGAACAGTTTGGTGGGCAAGTTGATATGCTTCCTACTATGATGCATTTGCTGGGTATCGAAACAAAAGATAAGGTCATGTTAGGAACAGATTTATTCTCAGCTGATCATGATCAAACAGTTGCATTCCGTAACGGTAATGTTGTCACACCTAACTACACGCTTAATGGTTCTGATATTTATGATACGGCTACTGGACAGCTCATTGAAGAACCTTCAGAAGAAGTTCTTTTAGAACAAGATCAATTAAAAGAAGCTGTTGCCACTCAATTAAGTTTATCTGATAGCATTTTGCATAGTGATTTATTGCGATTCTATACTCCAGAAGGCCTTAATGAGATTGACCCATCTTCTTATCGTTATCAAAACCAGTTCGAAAGAATGACTAAAATTAATCGCGATTTAGGAGACAAAGCAACTAGTCTCTATTCTCAAAATGGCAACCGTTCAACGACGGATCTATATAAAACAAATGCTCCAGAGTTGATGAAAGAAACAGATGCCGAGACCAAAATCGAAATAACCGAATAAAAGAACAAAAAAATAAGCACAACATCGACTTTAGGGTTGATGTTGTGCCTATTTTATTTATTTACGTTTATTTTCGAAAGGAAAAATTAGTGTAAAAATCGTCCCTTTCCCTAGAATACTGTCCACTGAAATCGTTGCTCCATGTAGATTCACTAATTGTTGAACAATGGCCAAACCTAAACCAGATTCTCCATATACGGTGTTTTTTCTAGATACATCCGCTTTGTAGTAACGTTCCCAAATATTTTGAACTTCTTTGGTATCTATCCCAATACCTGTATCTTCAACTTTAATCATACTGCGACCATCTTCCATTCGTCCTATTAGTTTGATTTCACCCTCTTGAGTAAACTGAATAGCATTTTGCGTAAGATTGACTATTATTTGTACAAAACGGTCATAGTCAGCATATATCTCCACATCTGAAGGGCAATCTATCTTTAAGACATTTTTTGCAGATTCTGCTTTTAATGAAAGCTGTTCTACAACCATTTCTAGTGTCTCTTTTGCATTAAAATGTTGTTTATGCAAAAAAATTTGATTGGAGCGAATTTTTTCATAATCTAGGTTCTCATTAACAAGGCGAATCAATCTTCTAGTTTCGTTATGCATTAATTCAATACTTCGCTTTTTTTGGTTACTTGGAATCATGTCATATTCTAGACCTTCTAACAAGCCATTTATTGTCGTCAGAGGTGTACGCATTTCATGGGCAACGTCTGCCATAAATTGTCTTCTACGATTTTCTTGATGTTCAATTTCTTTTTGTGAAGCCTTTAAAGATTCCGCCATTAGGTTAAAATCTCCCGCTAAATCATCGAATTCATCCTTATTGTTATTTTTTAAATGAATATCGAAGTTACCCTCTGCAACTGTATGAGTAGCACTTCTCAAACGGTTAATTCTATTTACTTGATATTTAGCAAACAATAAACTTAAAATTACTGCGCCTAGTGAAGAAAATAAAAATGCCGCAAACAAATTATTTCTTAACGCTGTTAAGGTTGCTTCGATTCCGCTAATAGGTGAACTGACAGCTACAAAACCTGAAAAAGTATTGCTATCTTGCGTAAAGAAAGGCAAATAAACGATGGCAAGTTGACGATCATTACCATAAAAATCGGTTTGACGAATCTTTAGTGATATCCGTTGTCCTTTTTCTAACTTTTTAAAATCCTCTTTTGAAATCCCACTAGCATAATTTTTAACCGTTTCTGGATAAATCATCAAATCGTTGTTATCAAATACTGTAAGCGTAACTTCTTGATTTTTTAAAATTAACTGGCCATTATCTAATTGGCTTTTTTGTAAATCTCCAGATACCAATGCCGCTGCGTATCCGTACAATTGTTCTTCTGTATTATTATATGTTGTATTTTTAGAAAACTGTAAAAAAGAAAATCCCATAATAATCAACATCGTCATGATTACCATAAAAAAAGCTAGCATTTGTTGATAGAAATACTTAAACTTCATCATTTATTCAACCTCGGTATCATCAAATTTATATCCAACTCCCCAAACTGTCTGAATAACTTGTGGTCCTGTTTTGTCAATTTTTTGTCTTAGTTTCTTTATATGTGCATCTACTGTTCGCTCATCTCCAAAATACTCATAATTCCAGATCATCGTTAGCAATTGTTCCCTTGAAAAAACTTGCTTAGGATTTTTAGATAACGTATATAATAATTCGAATTCTTTTGGAGTAAGTCCTTCAATTTCTTGATTGTATAACAAGGCTTCGCGGGTTTTTTTATTTATTTTCAAATGTTTTGTTGTTATTTCGTAAGCTTTTTCTGTTGAGTCAGATTCTTCTAAAGTCAAATTAGCACGTCTCTTTAAAGCTTTGATACGTGCAATTAATGTTAAAGGACTAAAAGGTTTTGTGACATAGTCGTCTGCGCCTATCTCTAATCCAATGACTTGATCACTTTCTGAATCTTTTGCGGTTAACATAATAATCGGAATTTTTTTACATATTTTACGTATTTCGCGACAAATTTGCATACCATCCATACTTGGTAAATTCAAATCAAGAATAACTAAATCCCATTGTTTTTTATCTTCAAGGAAAGTATCTAAACCCTCTTTCCCATCTTGAATAAACACCGATTCCCATTGTTCTTTTTGAAAAAACATTTCCATCATCTCACAAACTGATGGGTTATCTTCGATCATTATTATTTTCATACTGACCCTCTTTTCTTTCACTTTTCTCTTTAGTTTAGTATACACTTTTTTTAGCACAACTGAATAGTTAGCTTGTTCTTATAAAAGGGGTAACTAGAATTATTTAAAAATTAAGACAAAAAAAGAAGATTGGGGAAAACCCCACAATCTTCTACTTGAACTAACTTACTATGATTTAATATAATGTGCTTTGTTCCATCTCTTCAATAGAAGAGCTAGGTGTGCTTCTTCTTCCTTGTAAAAAATCGACTTCATTTACTAACATTTCTACTACAAAAACCGTTTCTTCTTCTTTGTTTTGATAAGACCTTGATTGAATATGCCCAGTCAATCCAACTAAGTCTCCTTTTTCACAATATATCTGAATTAATTTAGCTACTTGCCCCCATGCAACTATGGGAATAAAATCAGCTGGCTGTCCTTTTTCATTTTTAAACTTTCTTTTAACCGCTAGAGTGTTGTTTAAAACAACTTTTCCATCACCTAGTTCTTTAATATCAATCTCTCTAACGATTCGGCCTACTAAATTTAGTTGATTCATTTTTTCATCCCCTTTTTATTTATTTTAATCACTTTAATTATCTGCTAAATAGAACTATTTCCGTTTTTTTAGATTGAATGACATAAATTCACTTTATCTATTTGCTAGTAACAGGAGGATCTAACTAATATAACAAAATAAAAAAGAATGAAAAAGGTTTTAACCTTCCCCACTCTTTTTTGTACGTAACCTTTATCCATTGACGATAGTTGGTTTTGTAAAGTAACTGAAAATGTGACCCCATGTTGACATATCAAATATGGCAAAAGGATTTCCATCTCCAACGATTCCATACCCTACCATTGTTCCAAGAATTAGGGCAATAATAACTACAACAATGACCAATAAAATTTTTAGTGTAAACGTCCCCATTTGTGCGGCAATTTTCCCTTTTGTCATCGTGTCACCTCATTTTTATAGATTCCTTTAAAAACTAAATTTTTTCTTTGTCATATTTTCTAATAAAATACCTGTTCCTAATGCCACAGAGTCCAAAGGTTGTTCTGCAATAAATACTGGAACTTTTAGTTGTTCAGCAAAGAGTTGATCAATGCCATCTAGCATTGCTCCTCCACCAGTCAAAATAATGCCGCGATCGATGATATCCGCTGATAATTCAGGTGGTGTTTGTTCAAGCACGTCTTTTGCCTGTTGAACAAGCATAGCCATTGATTCAGCTGTTGCTTCTAATACTTCACTTGAATTAATAACAATTGTCCTCGGCAAACCACTTACCATATCACGACCTCTGACATCCATTGTGTCTTCTCGACGGCCAGGGAAAACAGTTCCTATTTCCATTTTAATTGACTCAGCCGTTCTTTCACCGATCATTAATTTATACTTTTTCTTAATGTATTGCGTAATTTCAATATCCATTCGGTCTCCAGCTATTTTTAACGAGCGACTTGTTACAATTCCACCCATTGAAAGAACCGCAATGTCTGTAGTACCTCCACCTATATCGATAACCATGTTTCCACTTGGTTGAAATATATCCATCCCTGCTCCAATAGCAGCTACTTTTGGCTCTTCTTCAAGATACACATTTTTCCCACCACTTTTTTCAGCGGCTTCGATAATTGCTTTTTGTTCAATTTTTGTAATATTTGTAGGACAGCAAATTAAAATATTAGGTTTTGATAGAAATCCTTTTACATTTAATTTATTGATAAAGTGAGTTAACATGGCTTCTGTAATATCAAAGTCAGCAATTACTCCTCCATCTAAAGGACGAATAGCGCGAATATTGCCCGGCGTACGCCCAACCATTAAGTAAGCTTCTTCACCCACCGCTAAAACGCGATTCGTTGTAGTGTCTATTGCCACTACTGAAGGTTCATTTAAAACAATTCCTTTTCCTTTTACATGAATCAATACATTAGCAGTGCCTAAATCTATTCCTATGTCTTTAGCCATTATTCTGTTCCCCTCTCAAACTCTTGTCCCAAACTAGTACAATTTCCTAGTTTTATCTCTCTAACTTATGATTATAGCACGTTTACGGTTAATCGGAAACGTTGATTTTTTAAAAACATTTTTTCTGCTTAATTTTGATTCATTGACCAAATTCACTTTAAAAAAAGCTAGAATAAAAAACCTGTTAAGGAATTATACTCTAGCTTTATAATCATCACTTAAATAAAATACCTAATTCTTTATCTTGTAAAATAGCATTTTTTGATTCATTGATTCGTTCAATATCAGCACCTAATGCTTGTAATTTTTGATGAAAGTGATAATAACCACGATCAAGATGTTCTAAGTGTGTTACACGAGTGAACCCTTCTGCAACCAGACCTGCAATAATCAAAGCAGCGGCTGCTCTTAAATCCGTTGCAGCTACTTCGGATCCTTGCAATTTAGCTGGACCATATATAACAAGAGTCTGATTTTCGATAGTGAACTCGCTGTTCATCCGACGCATTTCTTCCATATGCATGAATCGATTTTCAAATACCGTTTCCTTCATGGTGCTCGTACCTTCAGCCACAGCTTGTGCTATGGTAATTTGTGCTTGCATGTCAGTTGGAAAACCAGGATGAGGCATTGTTTTAATATCTGTGGCTTTTAATTTGTCTGGACCAATTACTCGTAAACCATGTTTTTCTGCAATAAAAGTAACGCCCATTTCTTTTAATTTTGAAATTAATGGTTTATTATGTTCAGAGACAGCATCTTCGATAAAAACATTTCCATTGGTAACTGCTGCTGCTACCATAAACGTACCAGCTTCAATGCGGTCTGGAATAATACCATGATCTATTCCAACTAATTCTTTCACTCCTTCTATTCGAATGGATTCCGTACCGGCTCCAATAACTTTAGCTCCCATACGATTTAAGAAATTAGCCAAATCAACAATTTCAGGCTCTCTTGCTACGTTTTCAATGGTAGTCGTTCCTTCTGCTAATGTAGCAGCCATCATAATGTTTTGGGTTGCTCCTACGCTTGGGAAGTCCAAGTAGATATGAGCTCCTAATAATTTATCTGCAAAGGCTTCAATGTAGCCATTTTCGATATATACTACGGCTCCCATTGCTTCAAAACCTTTTAAGTGTAACTCGATTGGTCGTGTTCCAATTGCGCAACCTCCAGGTAAGGCTATTTTCGCATGTCCTAAACGTGCCAATAACGGACCCATTACAACAATGGATGCCCTCATTTTGCTAACGTATTCAAACGGTGCTTCGAAATTTAGCTCTCCTGAAGCGTCTAGTGTGATCTCTTTGTCGGTTTCATTAAAGTCTACGGTTAAATTTAAGTGACGTAATACTTCATTTATTGTAAAAACATCTGATAAAATAGGTACATTGCTTAACTTGCTTTTACCTTTACTTGCCAGGATGGTTGCTGCTAAAATGGGTAAAACAGCATTTTTTGCGCCCTCTACTTTTACTGTTCCTTCGAGACGTTTACCGCCACGAACAATCATTTTTTCCATGATTATATCCCTCCGAAATTTCTGTTGCCAACAACCTTTGCTCGTTGCTCTAAAAATTTACAGCAATCTTTGATATTATAGCACACATGCTTTATCATTTCCAAACCCTATATTAATTAGATTGTTCTCAAAACAAAAAAATCAAATTTCTGGACATTAGTATAAATTCAATCATAAATGAGCTCACTAAATAACCAATTGCAATGGATAAAAATAAATAGAGCAAACGAGCTTGTTTGACATGATTTTTTCTAATCCATTTTTCAATCATCAATCCTCTTAATGCCCAAAAAGTTAATAATGTAAACGAAATATGCGAAATAAGACTTATTAAAGCCTGCGTGCCTATAAAATTCATTCTTTTTGCTCCTCTTGTCATTATCTTAACATAGTCCTATTCTAAAAGAAATTTTCGAGTGCTTTTTTATTTTCATTTCTTTTTTCCAGCAAATAAAAATAAGAAACTCACAGCTTTCGCTAAAAGTTTCTTATTTTGCTACTTTTTGTGTTTGGAAACAGAAATACGGTTAATGGCTTTGCGCAATGAAATTTCTGCTCTTCTATGTTGTTTATTATTATGAACAGCTTCTGATTTCCTTATTATCTCTTCTGCTCGTTGCTTAGCTGCAAAGGCACGTTCAACATCAATGTCTCTCGCTCTTTCGGCACTATCAGCAATAATCGAACAAACATTATCACGCATTTCCATTATCCCACCATTTACTGCAATTAAGTTTTCTTCATCAACCGATACACGTTCAATTCGGACACTATCAATTGCTAAAGGAACAATGATGGGTGTATGGCCTGGAAGGATACCTAATTGTCCATCGATAGATCTAACGATCACACGACTTGCGCGATGATCATAAACAATACCAGCTGGGGTCACAATCTGTACTTGTAATTCCGCCATTATAGTTGTCCTCCTCTACTAATAACCAGATGCCTTAGCTTTTTCTACTACTTCTTCAATACGTCCGACGTTACGGAAAGCATCTTCTGGTAAATCGTCATAACGACCATCTAAGATTCCTTTAAAGCCTCGTATGGTTTCGGATACGGGTACGTATGAGCCTGGTATTCCTGTAAAAGCTTCGGCTACATGGAAGTTTTGTGACAAGAAGAATTGGACACGACGAGCACGTGAAACAGTAATTTTTTCGCTATCGGATAACTCATCCATTCCAAGAATAGCAATAATATCTTGCAATTCACGGTAGCGTTGCAATAGTTGTTGAACATCAATAGCAACTTGGTAGTGTTCTTCCCCAACAATTTCAGGTGCAAGTGCACTTGATGTTGAAGCCAATGGATCGACTGCTGGATAAATTCCTTGTTCAGTCAATTTACGTTCTAAGTTGGTGGTTGCATCTAAATGAGCAAATACAGCCGCCGGAGCCGGATCGGTATAGTCATCGGCTGGAACATAAATAGCTTGAATGGACGTTATCGAACCTTTATTTGTTGATGTGATTCGTTCTTGTAATTGACCCATTTCTGTAGCTAATGTTGGTTGATACCCAACTGCTGAAGGCATTCTTCCAAGTAACGCTGAAACTTCTGATCCTGCCTGGGTAAACCGGAAAATATTATCAATGAATAACAATACATCCTTTCCGGCTTCATCACGGAAATATTCTGCAATGGTTAAACCGGTCAATGCTACACGCATTCTAGCGCCTGGAGGTTCATTCATTTGTCCAAATACCATAGCTGTTCTTTCAATTACACCAGATTCTTGCATTTCAAAGTACAAGTCGTTTCCTTCACGTGTCCGCTCTCCAACCCCAGCAAACACTGAGATACCACCATGTTCTTCAGCTATATTATGAATTAATTCTTGGATTAATACTGTTTTACCTACTCCAGCTCCTCCAAACAAACCAGTTTTACCACCTTTTAAATAAGGTGCTAACAAATCAATTACTTTGATACCAGTTTCAAGGATAGTACTGTTACTGCTCAACTCATCAAAAGACGGAGCAAAGCGGTGAATAGGATCGCGACGAACATCTTCTCCAAATGGCTCTTTCAAGTCAATTGTTTCTCCTAAAACATTGAACATTCGGCCCAATGTCTCTTCACCAACAGGAACATCGATAGATCCACCTGTATCGATTACTTCCATTCCACGTTGCAATCCATCTGTTGATTCCATAGCAATTGTTCTAAGCACACCATTGCCTAGCTGCAAAGCTACTTCTAAGACGACTGTATTTTCTTTTCTTGAATCTTGTTCTTCATTACCAGTTTTGATTCTTCTGACTATTAGAGCGTGATTAATTTCTGGAATTTCTTTATTTACTGGAAATTCTACATCAACAACCGGACCAATAATTTGAACAATTTGACCAATACTCATTCGTTTCCCTCCATTCATTACTCTTATCCTAGTGCGGAGGCTCCGCCTATAATTTCAGTAATTTCTTCTGTGATAGCAGCCTGGCGAGCTCTATTATAGTGTACCGTTAAATCATCAATAATATCTCTAGCATTATCGGTTGCACCTTTCATAGCTGTCATACGTGCTGCGTGTTCAGCAGCTTTAGCATCTAAAATAGCACCATAAATCAAACTTTCTGCATACTGAGGCAATAAAATATCTAGAATTTCTTCTTTTGATGGCTCGTATAAATAATCACTTTCATACTCAACTTTTTCTGCTGAATCAAGATCATTTAGAGGCAACATTTTATCCGCACGGTATTCAAAACTAACTGTATTAATATGGTGATTGTAGCAAACGTATAACTCGTCAAATATGGCGTTTTTATACATTTCTGTTGCTGTCCGAGCAATACCTCGAACTTCATCAAATGTTGGATGATCACTAATATCATTTAGTTCATATGCCACATTCATTCCTCTTGTTTTAAAGAAATCTCCAGCAGTGCTGCCGACAGCCATAAAAATGTATTCATCAGGAGATTTGTGATCTTTTTGAATCATATCAATCGTAGCTTTAATGACAGAGCTATTGTATCCTCCCGCTAATCCTTTATCGGAACTGATAACAATGTACCCTGTTCTTTTTACAGTACGTTCAATCAACATGTCATGAAAATCGATATTTGAAGGAGAATTTGTACCAATCAATGTGCTGTCTTCAAGTAGTGATAATTGAGTATGCGCTAGATGGGTAACAATTTCTCTAATTTTGCTTGCATAAATTTGAAATCCTTTTGCTTTTTGTTCAGCTTTTGACAATTTAGCACCTGAAACCATCTGCATAGCATTAGTAATTTGGCTTGTTTTCTTAGTCGAAGCAATTTTTTTTGTAATATCATTTAATGATTCTGCCATTCCTATTCACCGCCTTTACATCGTTTCTGGAATGTAATTTGAGCTATCAGATTCAACTGTACTCGTGAAAAAGTTGTTTATGAACTCAGAGATAACAGCATCTAATTTCTTACTATCTGGCAATTCTTTTGTTTCGTTTATTTCAACAATTATTTCTTGGTGTTGGTTGTCAACATAATCATAAAATTCTCTTTCAAATCGTCCTAATTCATTAGTACCGACCGTATCTAAAAAACCATGCGTTAATGCATAGAAAATCAATACCTGTTTTTCCACACTGATTACTTCATGTAATCCTTGTTTCAAAATTTCTACTATTCGGTGTCCACGATTTAATTTAGCTTGAGTAGCAGCATCTAAATCTGAACCAAATTGAGTAAATGCTTCTAACTCACGGAAACTTGCTAAATCTAAACGCAACGTTCCAGATACCTTTTTCATTGCTTTAATTTGCGCTGCTCCACCTACACGAGAAACAGATAAACCGGCTGCGATAGCTGGCCTCACACCTGAATAAAACAAATCACTTTCTAAGAAAATTTGTCCATCTGTAATAGAAATAACGTTTGTTGGAATATAAGCAGAAATATCTCCTGCTTGTGTCTCAACGATTGGGAGAGCCGTGATAGAGCCGCCTCCTAATGCATCATTTAATTTAGCTGCACGTTCCAACATCCGTGAATGCAAGTAGAACACATCTCCTGGATAGGCTTCCCGACCTGGCGGACGACGGAGTAGCAAAGATAATTCACGGTAAGCCACTGCTTGTTTCGTTAAATCATCAAAAATAATCAGAACATGTTTCCCATCGTACATAAACTCTTCCGCCATTGCCAAACCAGCATACGGAGCGATATACAACAATGGTGCTGGTTGTGAAGCACTTGCCGTTACGATGATTGTATAATCCATTGCACCGTGTTTTTTCAATATTTCAGTTTGAGAACGGACAGTTGATTCTTTTTGTCCAATCGCTACATAAATACAAATCGTATCTTTTCCTTTTTGATTAATAATGGCATCAATCCCTAAACTAGTTTTACCTGTTTTACGATCTCCGATTACGAGTTCACGTTGTCCTCGACCTACTGGTACTAATGCATCAATAGCTTTAATTCCTGTTTGTAACGGTTCAAAAACAGATTGTCGATCCATTACTCCAGGAGCTGGACTTTCAATAGGACGTGTTTTAGTTGTATGAATTTCTCCCATACCGTCTACAGGTTGTCCTAATGAGTTAACTACTCTACCAATCATGGCTTCTCCTACAGGAACTTCCATAATGCGTCCTGTGCGCTTAACTGTATCTCCTTCAACTATGCCTTCGAAATGACCCAAAATAATAATTCCGACATCATTCGTTTCCAAGTTCAAAGCCATCCCATAAACGCCGTTAGAAAATTCAAGTAGTTCTCCGGCCATCGCATTTTCTAATCCATAAGCTCGAGCAATACCATCTCCAACATAACTTACCGTTCCAACCTCATCAATAATCAACTCACTGCTGAAACCTTCAATTTGTTGCTTAATGAGCTTACTGATTTCTTCAGCTTTTAACCCCATAAATTTTCACCTCTTCAACTTTTTCTTTTTGAGCTATTTCATCATTTGTTTTCTTAGTTTGTCTAATTTAGTACGGATACTGCCATCAAAAACCGTATTTTCAACTTCTACTACAACTCCGCCTATAACTTCACTGTCTTGAACTTTATTCAATAATATCTTTTTAGCATTAAATCTTTTGCTGAATACTTTTTTTATTCTTTCTTCTTGTTCTTTTTGAAGCGGGACAGCTGTAGTTACTTTAGCCACTATTGTACGATTTTCATGATCATGTAGTATTTCATACTCATGAATAATGGATAACATATTATCCATTTTCCGGAAATCATAAATCGTTTGAATAAATTGTTTGACATCAGGAATAAAATATTCTGTGATTTCTGATAAAATCTTCTCTTTGTCCGTTTGTACGACATCACGATTATTAAAAAAATCACTCAAATTTTGGTTGCCGTAATATATTTGACGGATATCCATTAAGTTATCAAAAACAATATCTTCCGTATTCTTTTCAATTGCATCATAATAAAAAGCTTTAGCTAATTGGCATGGATTCATATTTCTATTTAATCTCATTCGTATCTGCCAGCCTTTCAAGGTACTTATCGATTAGTTCCGCATGTCCTTCATTTGTTAATTCCTTGCTAATTAGTTTCTCAGCAATCTGGATAGACAGCAAACTTACATCATTACGAACACTTGCCATTGCCATTTGACGTTCGTTCTCGATTTCTTTTTTTGCATCTTTTTTTAATCGTATAGCTTCATGTCTGGCTGCATCCAACAATTCTTTTTCTGCGCTTTCAGCAGAGACTTTAGCTCTATTTAAAACACTAGCCGATTCGGCTCTTGTCTTATCTAATTTCTCTTGACGTTCTGCAGCTAGGCGTTCAGCTTCGTTTTTTGCAATTTCAGCATTTTCTATGTTACTTGCAATATTTTCCTCACGTTGATTCATAATATTCATCAACGGTTTCCATGCAAATTTCTTTAACAAAACCATCAATAATAAAAACGATACTAGTACAACAATTGTATCTCCTGCAGTTGTTGCTCCTAAAACTAACTGTTTGAACATTAATTTCACTTCCTTATCCTATTCAGATTAACCTACCACGAAAAAAGCAGAGACGCCTTTGCTACCTCTACCTCTTACTTTTTTATTTTTTAGCTAATATCAATTGGAATTTTAATTCGCTTTATTAGCTGAATACTAGAATAAAGGCGATAACAACTGCCATGATTGGAATGGCTTCTACTAAACCTACACCAATGTACATTAATGTTTGTAATTCACTTTTCATTTCTGGTTGACGTGCAATAGATTCGATTGTTTTTGAAATTACTTTACTTGAACCATATGCTGCACCCATTGCTGCTCCCGCTATTGCAATTGCTGCTCCTATTAAACCTAAACCCATACTAATTTCCTCCTTATTTTTAACTTACTTTTTTTTATTTTTTATTCATGTTCAACTTTATGAGAAATGTACACCATTGTCAGGGTCGTGAATACGAATGCTTGGATACTCCCAATGAATATAGAGAAGCCTTGCCAGACCATTTGTAAAGGTATACCGACAATCCACGTAAAAACACCATAACTTTGTGCCAAGGTGGCAATTAAGCCTATTAGAATCTCTCCGGCATAAATATTTCCGTACAACCTTAAAGCTAATGTTAACGTATTTGTAAATTCTTCAAATATTTTAATAGGTAATAAGAAAGGGACTGGTCTAATAAAACTATTCATGAAATAGTTTTTAAATCCTTGTTCTCTTACACCAAAGTAGTTAGACAGTATAATAACCATAAAAGCTAATGACAATGTAACTATTGGATCAGCTGTTGGACTCTTCCAAAGCTGCTGACCATTTACATTTAAAACTAATGGCAATCCCATCATGTTTGAAACAAATACAAACATAATTAGCGTAAAACCTAGCAGACCAAACTTATCTCCTTGCTCTTTCGACATTGAACTAGAAATAATATTTTTGACAAAATCGACAACCCACTCAATAAAATTTTGCTTACCGGTTGGCTTGAGCTTCATATTCCTGGTAGAAATAAAGGCTATTAAGAAAACAATAACACAGGCTATAACAGTCATAATCATGTTTGTTACATTAAAACTCAAACCAAATAAATATAGTATTGGAGATTCCTGTTCCACAACGTTCACCTCTTTTCCACGTTTGATTTATTATTTTTTTCAACAAAACTAGCTAGTTTTAAATCGAGTTTGTAACCTCTCGAATTTTTTCAAGCTCGATATTAATTTTACCATACTATTTGATTTCTCTCATAACATATCCATGTTTATTGTATCTTTTTTTGTCAGCTATGATGAAATTCTTCCTATTATAAGGACAAGTAAAGGTTTATTAGTTGTTTTTCGTTTAGCCTTGTTGACAAATGCTATCTTACCACCATTTAGTTCGGAATACAAAACATTGTGAAATGAATTTCTGTTTCCATGTAAATTTTATCTATTTATTTGCATTGTGGGTTTTAATAGCTTGATATGAGTTAGTTTAACGAATAAAAAATAACCCCTAGAATAAAATAATCATCATTTTATTCTAGGAATTTTTTTTACAGTCCTTATATGTTTGATTAATATTAACAAGGTAACTAATACCTGAATTATTTATATACTTCTCTATAGAGATATTTTTATCAGAATTAGTAAAAAGTGAGGTTTTGGAATGTTCATTCATACACTATCTGTTTAACCTTTCTTCCCTGCTTATATACTATGACGATTTGATTATACTGATTAACTGATCGTCTATATGGAAATGGACAAGTTCAAAAAATTTGTTTCCGCCTTGTCAGACCCTAGTGTCTTAGCTGTATTCAGTAGATTTTGACAAAAAAACAGAAAATAGCTATGAGGATAAAACCACCCTCTTTGCCATTTCCTGTTTTTTTGTCCTATCTAGACAGAGCTCTTCACATCTTTTTTTACAGGGTCCCAAATAGGCGATCGCCTGCGTCACCTAAGCCAGGTAAGATATAGCCATTTTCGTTCAACTTTTCATCAAGTGCTGCTGTATAAATATCAATATCTGGATGTGCTTCTTTTAATGCTTTTACCCCTTCAGGTGCTGCTACGATACAAACAAATTTAATGGAGCTTGCGCCACGTTTTTTTAATGCATCAATTGCTGCAATAGCTGAAGCACCTGTTGCTAACATTGGATCAACTACTAGTAATTGACGATCTTTAATATCTGAAGGTAATTTAATAAAGTATTCTACTGCTTCTAATGTTTCATGATCTCGGTACATTCCGACGTGTCCAACTTTAGCTGTTGGGATTAAATCTAAGGTACCATCAACCATTCCTAAACCAGCTCTTAGGATAGGTATAATAGCGACTTTTTTACCTGCTAATTGTTTTTGAGTCGTTTTAACTAAAGGCGTTTCGATCTCAACATCTTGCAAAGGCATATCTCTTGAAACTTCATATGCCATTAAACGTGCAATTTCATTCACGGCTTCTCTAAAATCTTTCGTTCCTGTATTCTTGTCGCGAAGAATTGTAACCTTGTGTTGAATCAATGGATGGTTTATTACATGAAATTTTCCCATAATCTTCAGCCCTCATTTTCTTTAGATTTCAAACAATTCTATTGTAAAGGAAATTCTGTTTAAAGGCTAGAAGTTTTACCATTTCTATTCGTTTTAATTTTTCAATGCAGAAGTTATAGGCTATTAACCTCATCTTTCTCTGATTGAGAGGGGAAAGTTAGCTCTTTGCCATTTTCTATTTTTCTTTCATGACTGAGCAGAGTCCTCCACATCTTGTTTTAATTGAGTTGCGTGCCGCAGTTTCTCGTCAAAATAGATACTCTTTTTGGAAATGCAACATTTCCGGCAAGATTCCTAATTTTGAATCAAAACTACCAAGCGGCACTCCACATCTTGTTTTAATTGAGTTGCGTACTCTAGTCATTCGGAAAAAAGATAAATGCCTGTGAGGATAAAAAACATCCTCTTTGCCATTTCCTATTTTTCTTTCATGACTGAGCAGAGTCCTCCACATCTTGTTTTAATTGAGTTGCGTACCGCAGTTTCTCGTCAAAATAGATACTCTTTTTGGAAATGCAACATTTCCGGCAAGATTCCTAATTTTGAATCAAAACTACCAAGCGGCACTCCACATCTTGTTTTAATTGAGTTGCGTACTCTAGTCATTCGGAAAAAAGATAAATGCCTGTGAGGATAAAAAACATCCTCTTTGCCATTTCCTATTTTTCTTTCATGACTGAGCAGAGTCCTCCACATCTTGTTAGTACAGTGGGTTTTTTTGGGTTAGTTTTAGTACTTCTTGTTTTATGGCTGGACGTTTTTCTGGTCGGTCTTTTGTTTTTAGAGTTGCTACAATTAGTTCTGCTACTTTTTTTGAATCGTCTTCATTAAATCCACGTGTCGTGATCGCGGGTGTTCCGATTCGGATACCACTTGTTTTGAATGGACTCAATGTTTCAAATGGAATGGTATTTTTATTTACTGTGATGCCTACTTCATCTAACAGATTTTCTGCTTCTTTTCCATTTAATCCAAATTGCGTTACTTCTAATAATAGCAAATGATTATCTGTGCCTTTGCTGACTAAATGTCCAGCTGATGCATTGAAAATATTTTCCATCGCTTTGGCATTTTTTATAATTTGTGCTGCGTAATCTTTAAATTCTGGCATTAATGCTTCTTTAAAAGCAACAGCTTTTCCAGCTATTACGTGTTCTAATGGTCCACCTTGAATACCTGGGAAAATTGCGCTATTAATTGCTTTGCCGTATTGTTCTTTTGCCAAAATCAATCCCCCGCGAGGCCCTCTTAATGTTTTATGAGTTGTTGACGTTACAACATCAGCATACGGAATGGGATTTTGGTGCAATCCAGCAGCGATTAGACCTGCAATATGCGCCATGTCTACCATTAAATAAGCTCCAACTTCATCTGCTATCTCTCTAAATAAAGAAAAATCAATTTTTCTTGCATAAGCACTTCCGCCGGCAATAATCATTTTTGGTTTATGTTTTAATGTTTGCCTTCTTACTTCATCATAATCAAGTAACTCGTTTTCTTTGTCGACTCCATAGCCAACAAAATTATATGTTTTTCCGCTAAAGTTAACTGGCGAACCATGTGTTAAATGTCCTCCATGTGTCAAATCCATTCCTAACACAGTATCTCCGGGCTCTAAAAAGGCATTAAAAACAGCCATATTAGCTCCTGAACCAGAATGGGGTTGGACGTTTGCGTATTCAGCTCCAAAAAGTTCTTTAGCACGCTCAATTGCTAAATTTTCAATAACATCAATGTATTCACACCCACCGTAATACCGCTTTCCTGGGTACCCTTCGGCGTATTTGTTTGTTAGAATACTACCTTGTGCGGCAAGTACTCCTTTTGAAACAAAGTTTTCTGATGCAATTAATTCAATATTTTGTTCCTGGCGTTTTTTTTCTTGGTCAATTGCGTCAAATACTTCTTTATCAAATTCTCTAAACTCCATTTTTAACCCACATCCTCTAATAAGTTCATTTTAGTATAACACTATGTTTTAACTACGTTTTAGGACTATTTTCTAAAAAAACGATTTCCTGCTGCTTTTTCTAGACGGTTCATATACGCTCCACCTATACCTTTATTCTCATAAGACTCGGCTAATATTAATGTGACTGCTGTTTTTTCAAAAAAACGCAAGCCCGCATAGAGTAACTTAGCTGCTGCTGTTGCATCGTTTTTATCTCCTAAAGAAAACACGGCTGTTACGGTTGATTTATATTGGTTTATTCGGTTTTCATTAGCTAATAACCCTATTTTTTCGCCTTGGCTTTGATAGTAAGTAATCGCTTCTTGCCACTGCTCATCTGCACCATTCACAATAACTACGGTTTCATTAGGCGCATAATGGGTGTATTTCATCCCAGGTGCTTTGGGACTTTCTTCTTTAGTAATAAGGTGTTGATCTAGATAAACTTTTTTTACAACAGATTCCAATTCTTCTTTTGTCAAAGCTCCTGGCCTTAAAATGGTCGGCTTTTCAGGATTTGTCATATCTAAAACAGTTGATTCCAATCCTACACCTGTTTCACCACCATCTAATATACCGGCAATTTTCCCGTTCAAATCATGGTAAACGTGAGCTGCCGTTGTTGGACTAGGTTTACCTGACGTATTTGCGCTTGGTCCAACTAAAGGTACTCCTGCATAATGAATTAAAGCTAGTGTTGCACGGTTATCTGGCATGCGTATCCCTACACTAGTTAAACCTCCAGTTACGATCTCAGAAAATACGCCTGGTTTTGTTTTAAAAATCAACGTTAAAGGGCCTGGCCAAAACTTAGCCATTAACTCTTTTGATTGTGCTGAAATTTCTTCAACATAATTAGCTACTTCTTCAACAGAAGCTACATGAACAATTAAAGGATTATCACTTGGTCTTCCTTTGGCTGCATAAACTTTTTTGACTGCTGCTTCATCCATAGCATTCGCTCCAAGTCCATAAACGGTTTCTGTTGGGAAAGAAATTAGTTCTCCTTCTTTTAGTAATTGCGCTGCTTGTTCTATTTCATCTAGTTGAAATAGTTTGGTGTTCACAAAACCACCTCCATCTTTTATATTTCGTTGCTAATTATTTTATTATACTCTTATTTATTCAAAGGTATGTGATTTTTTATCACAACTTCACTTTAAGCAGTCGGTCTTGACCACCCATATCCTTTTCAATTGTTACATCTGCTGTGGGGAAAGCCTCTTGGAAGATAGCTTTTACTGCAGGTCCTTGTTTAAATCCGATTTCTAGAAATACTTGTCCATCCGGTTTTAGAATGACTGGCATTTCTTTTGCTAATCTTTGATAAACGGCTAAACCTTCATTTTCAGCAAATAAAGCCAATTCGGGTTCGTAGTTTAAAACTGAATCATCCATGTATTTTTTTTCATCCACACCAATGTAAGGCGGGTTAGAAATAATAACATCGAATTGTTCTTTTTCCACAGGCTCAGTTAAATCTCCCAAAAGAAATCGTACTTCTACTTGAAGGTTTTTGCCATTTTCTTTAGCAACTAATAAAGCCTTTTCAGATAAATCGATTGCTGTTACATCATCTTCTGGGCGCTTTTTTTTTATCGTAATAGCAATAACTCCAGTACCTGTTCCAATATCCACTATCTTTAAAGGTTTTTTTGGTGCTTCTTTTAAAAATTTATCGACTATTTCTTCTGTTTCAGGACGAGGAATCAATGTGTCCGAAGTCACCTTAAACTTATTATCAAAAAACCATTCATATCCTAATAAATATTGAATTGGAATACCTGTGCTGTGTTGTTTAACATCAACTACCCATTGTTGTTTTATTTCTGGAGTAATGCAATGATCTAAATGAACAATAAAATCCGTTTTAGACCAGTTAAGTCTTTCTCTCACTAACATCTCAGCCGCTAAGCTGTCTTGTCCAGCTTCTTCTAAAAAAGAAGAAGCCCATTTTAGGACTTCTCTATATGTTTCATTAATCTTCATTCTTCAATTGCTCCATTTTTTCTGTTTGGTCATGAAGGATCAATGCGTCTACAATCTCATCCAGTTTACCACCCAAAATTTGTTCTAATTTTTGAATAGTTAAACCAATTCTATGATCGGTTACTCTACTTTGAGGGAAATTATAGGTTCTAATGCGTTCTGAACGATCTCCAGTACCAACTGCAGATTTACGCTCTGTATCAATAGCATCTTGAGCTGCTGTTTGAATATGGTCGTACACACGAGCTCGTAGAACTTTCATCGCTTTTTCCCGGTTTTGAATTTGTGAGCGACCATCTTGCATAGCCACTGTGATGCCTGTCGGTAAATGAGTCAATCTTACAGCAGATGCTGTTTTATTTACGTGCTGTCCACCAGCTCCACTCGCATGATAAATATCTACACGGATATCTTTGTCAGCAAGATTTAATTCCACTTCTTCTGCTTCTGGCATCACGACAACCGTTGCAGTTGACGTGTGAATACGCCCTTGTGATTCAGTAGAAGGGACGCGTTGAACACGGTGTGCCCCGTTCTCATACTTTAATTTTGAAAACACATTTTCTCCTGTAATCATGATGGTTACTTCTTTATAGCCACCAATTCCAGTGATATTTGCATCCAATACTTCTGTTTTCCAACCTTGAGCATCTGCATATTTTTGGTACATTCCGAATAAATCACCAGCAAATAACGCTGCTTCATCTCCACCAGCAGCTCCTCTAATTTCCATGATGATATTACGATCATCATTTTCATCTTTAGGTAGCATTAAGACTTTCATTTTTTCTTCAATTTCTGTTTTTTCTTTTTTCAAATCTGATAGCTCTTCTTTTGCCATTTCAGTCATTTCTGGATCAGACGTTTCTGATAACATCTCTAAGGTGTCTTCGATATCCGCTTCGACTTCTTTATAACGACGGTAATTTTTTACCGTCTCGCGCAGACTGGCTTCTTCTTTTGTTAATTTCATTAAACGTTTTGTATCGCTAACCACATCAGGATCGCTTAACAATTCGTTTAGTTCTTCATAACGTCCTTCGACGCTTGCTAGTCTATCAAACATACTGAATTTCTCCTTTATTTTTCGTTGTATTTCGTATTTATTTATCCTTAAATTTCCGGACAGAAATACAATCGTTTTTTACTCTTTTGTTTATTCGTACCGTCACCTTATTTACTATAATGGTGGATTGAAGTAGTGCTTACGGCAAACCGGGAAATAACTTTCGTTCCCACCTATTTGAATCTGTTCGCCTGCATATACGGGCTTCCCATCAATTAAACGCATATTCATAATTGCTTTTCTGTGACAGTACCAACAAATCGTTTTCATCTCTTCGATTTTATCAGCGTACAAAAGTAAATACTCAGACCCTTCAAATAATTCGTTTTTGAAATCATTTTTTAGGCCAAATGCCATTACTGGAATATCTAGGTCATCAACAATTTTGGCTAGTTGTAAAATATGCGCTTTTTTCAGGAATTGCGCTTCGTCTATTAAAACACAAGCAGGAGTAAAATCAAGTTCTTGAACTATTTCAAAGATATCTGTATCATCAAAAATAGATATACCTTCACGACGTAACCCAATTCGACTCGAAACCATTCCAACTTCATCCCGGTCATCTAATCCGCTTGTCATGATTACAACAGGTTTATTTTGTTCTTCGTAGTTATAGGCAACTTTAAGTATCTCAATCGTTTTGCCACTATTCATTGCACCATATTTAAAAAAAAGCTGAGCCATAGTTTATATCCTCTTTTCTTTCATAGGGAATCTCTTTGAATTATACGGTAGTTTTAGGGATAATGCATTAAATTTGTAAAAGAAAAATAGAATGAGTCTGATTTCCATTATAAACTAAACCTTCTTTTGTTTTTTTGTTTCTACTTTGATTTTAGGATTTAGCAAAACAATTTATCTATTCTAAATTGTTTCTACTATTTTTTACAGAACTACTTTTAGTACTAGTAAAGAAATATAACTTCCTATTACACAATCATACAATGCCAGATTAACCTTTCTTCTTTGCGACAACTTCAAATTGATACTATCAATTGTCGTATCTTATTCACGAAAATAGACAAGTTTTCAACATTTTCTTCTTCACTCGTCCATTCTTATCTCTAACTTGTCCATTTTAAAGCGTACGCTACCAATATTTTAAATTTTAGCCGCCAGAATTCCTTTGAGAGGAGCATGTTTTAACATGACCCTTGAGACATTTAGTAGATTTCAAGAACATAGATACATTTTTCAGGTATAATAGAACATGTTAAGGAATTTTAATAGCTTATCAAAAAAATTATGCTAGAATAGCTAATAGTATTAGTAAACCATTTTATTTATTATTGGAGGAAACTCAATTGAGTATACGTAACACTTTTGCCACAATGGTAGGAAAAACAACCCGCTGGGGACTTCACACTTTTTTTAAAGGTGGAAGCAGCTATCCTGGAATGTTAACCCAAAAATTAGACCCAACCGTCTTAGGAGCTCTATCTAAAGATTATGAAGTGGTTATTGTGACCGGAACAAACGGAAAGACTTTAACTACAGCTTTAACTTATCAAGTCTTAAAACAAAAATACCCAGACATTATTACAAACCCAACAGGCGCAAATATGTTACAAGGCATTATTTCAACTTTTTTAGAACACCATTCTTATAAAACGACATCTAAGAAAAAAGTAGCTATTTTAGAAGTCGATGAAGCCAGCTTGGTTCATGTAACAAAATATGTGAAACCAAAAGCTATCGTCTTTACGAATGTCTTTCGCGATCAAATGGACCGTTATGGTGAAATTTACACCACTTATCAACTTATGCTAGATGGAGCGGCCTTGGCACCTGATGCTTTAATCGTTAGCAATGGAGATGCTCCCATTTTTAATTCAAAAGAAACTGTGAATAAACGAGTTTACTTTGGGTTTGATCATTTACCGGATGGTGAAACGCAGGCTCATTATAATACGGATGGCGTACTTTGTCCTCATTGCCACAACATTTTACACTATAAATTTATTTCTTATAGTAATTTAGGTAAATATTATTGTCCTGAATGCGGCTTTAATCGTCCTGAATTAACCTATCGTATGACGGATATTCTTAAAATGGATCACCAATCTTCTCATTTTGTTATCGATGGTGAGACGTTTGAAATCACCATTGGCGGACAATACAATATTTATAACGCTTTAGCTGCTTACAGCATTGGCAGGATTTTTGACGTTTCAGCTGATCAAATTCGTGCGGGTTTCCAATCTTCTAAGCGCGTTTTTGGCCGTCAGGAAGTTATCCAAATTGAAGATAAAGAAATTACTGTTAATCTTGTCAAAAATCCTGTGGGACTAAATCAAGTTCTAGATATGATTGGTCGAGATCCAGAGCCATTCTCTTTAGTTTCTATTTTAAATGCCAACGCAGCTGATGGAACAGATATCAGTTGGATTTGGGATGCCGATTATGAAAGTATTTCTGAGATGGACATCAAACAAGTTACCGTCAGTGGCGAACGGGTAACGGATATCAAGACTCGTTTGGAAGTTGCTGGTATTTTACCGGATGACTTGCAAGTCATTCCCGATATTAGTGATTTAATCAAGAGTTTCAAACAAGCTCCTACTAAAAAAGTCCACATTTTGGCGACCTATACAGCTGTTTTACAGTTACGAAAAGAGCTAGCTAATCAGCACTATATTAAAGGAGGCATGTAACGTGATTGAATTAAATGTCTGCCACCTTTATGGTAATTTATTAAATACGTATGGGGATAATGGCAACCTATTGATGCTTAAGCATCGTGCTAAACAGCAGGGTATTTTATTTGATGTTGAAATTATCAGCTTAAATCAAACGTTTGATCCCTCTAAATATGATTTAGTTTTTTTTGGAGGAGGACAAGATTTCGAACAGCGTATCGTTTCCAAGGATTTGCAAACAAAAAAAACGGATATCTCATCTTACATTGAAAATGATGGAGTAATGGTTGGCATTTGTGGTGGGTTCCAATTACTGGGGCATTATTATGTTGACGCTGCTGGAACAAAAATTAATGGCGCTGGCGCAATTGATTGTTACACACTTAATCAAGATCATAGTCGTTTTATTGGAGATATTGTTATCAAAAATGACGAGTTTGATGAAACCTATAAGGGTTTTGAAAATCACAATGGTCGAACTTTTTTAGGCGATCACGTTAAACCACTAGGAATCGTCGAAAAAGGTCAAGGTAACAATGGTGAAGACAAAACTGAAGGGGCCCATTACAAACAAACTTATTGTTCTTATCTTCACGGGCCACTCTTAGTTCAAAATGTTACACTGACCGATCGAATTTTAAAAGAAGCCGTTAAAAAACGTTTCCCTCAAGAAGCTGAAGAGTTATTCGCTTAAAAAAAGGATTCAGACAAAATAAATTGTCTGAATCCTTTTTTGATCTATTAAAGTTTTATTCCTGGTGTTGAAGCGATGACTTGTAGTCTGCCGTCAATAGACCAGTTCTCAATATCATTGGGTAAAATAAAGCTTGTTCCTTTATTTAATGAATAATCACCCGATTCAACAGAAAGCATCCCTTCTCCTTCTAATACACTCACCAATGTATATGGAGCACTAGCTTCAAAGGCTGCTTTCCCTTTAATCTCCCATTGATAAACATTGAAGAAGTCTGTTTTTGCATATGTTGTGATGTCAACATTCTCTAATTTTTCTATCTTGCTTTCTTTTGTTGCATCTACGTGTGGAACTGTTGTCACATCAATCGATTGTTGGATGTGCAGTTCTCTCAATTTTCCTGCATCATCTTTGCGGTCGTAATCATAAAGACGATAAGTCGTATCACTAGATTGTTGTGTTTCTAAAATCAGAATACCTGCTCCAATAGCATGAATGGTCCCACTTGGTACAAAGAAAAAATCACCTTTTTTTACTTTAATCCGTTGCAATAACTCATCCCATTTGCCTTCACGAATCATTTTTTCTAGTTCTTTTTTAGTTTTAGCATGATGTCCATAAATAATTTCTGCTCCTTCATCAGCATCGATAATATACCAACACTCTGTTTTACCCAGTTCGCCTTCATGCTCTAATCCGTAAGCATCATCTGGGTGAACTTGTACAGATAAGTCATCGTTTGCATCTAATATCTTCGTTAATAACGGGAAAACCTCTCCCTTAGCATTCCCAAAAACAGCGCGCTGCTTTTCCCAAAGTTGTTCTAGAGTCATTCCTTTATATTGTCCATTTTGTATTGTGCTTGGACCATTAGGATGTGCACTAATTGCCCAGCATTCTCCTACTTTATCACTAGACAAATCATAGCCAAATACGTCGTGTAATTTCGTCCCGCCCCAAATTCTTTCTTGTAAAACGGCTTCTAAAAACAAAGGTTCAGTCATTTTTAAAATTCCTCCCATATGCATACTTCTTATTTATCTTACCACAGTTGAAAACGATTTTATATTGCTTTCATTACAAATAGGCTTTCTATTTTGTTTCACTTTCCCAAAGGTACGTCTCTATTAGGTGATTCCTGTTTGCTAGATAAATTTCCTTATCACTAGTAGGGTGAACTCTATTGGACAAAAAGATAAAAGCTTCTTGTTGTTTTATATTTAGAATAATAAATGTTCCTGTAAAGCCAGTATGAAAAAGAAAGCTCTCTTCTTTTCTTAGTATTAAATCCCAACCTAAAGAACGACTTAATTTCCCATTGGGTGTTCTATCCTTTGTCAAGTTAGAAATCGTTGCTTCTGCTAGTATCCGAGTGCCCTCTAATTCACCTTTTTGAAGCATCATCTGACTAAAACGAGTGACATCATCGAGTGTAGAAAATAAACCGGCACTGCCACAGTGATCGCCAAGTACCCGTGCCTTAGGATCATGAACCTCTCCTCTAATTATGCCTCGTTGAGGATGATTTTGAGTTGGTGCACATTGAACTGGATTACTGGGGTGATAAGTAGAATTGGTTAATCCCAATGGATTAAGAATTTTCTTTTCAAAAACAGAATATAGTGCATCCTTTTCGATAAATTCTATGATGTATCCTAATAAAATCATATTAATATCCGCATATTTAACCTTTTTTCCTAAAGTGGTATCTGGTGTTAAAGATAAAAGCGCTAATTTCAATTCACTAGCTGATAGATTATCTCGATTGGGGATAAATCCGTTTAGTGCGGAAGTATGGGTTAACAAGTGACGAATCGTTATTTCATCTGATTTAAAGCTTGGCAAATAGTTATACACCGAATCTTCTAAGGTTATTTTTTCATTTTCCAACAATTGTAAGATGACCGTTGTTGTCAGCATCACTTTTGTCAAAGACGCCACATCGTATTGCTGATTTTTTTGAATGCGTTCTTCTTTTGGATAAATTGCTGCTAGTCCTTCTCGGTAACTTTCCTGTTGGCCATTTTTAATAAATGCATAGCTTGCCCCAGGTATGATTGTATCTTTAATTAATTTTTTAACCGCTGTTCTTGTTTTAGGGTACACTCCTGTCATCCTTTCTATTACCAGATACGCATATCTTATTATGAATGAATGAATCAAAAAAGCTTATGGGTATCTTTTCCATAAGCTTAACTATCTCACTAATTTAGCGGTAGTTTTTTTCTAGCAATGATGCTGCGTCTTCATCCATAATGAATGTCACATTTGGATGGGTTTGCAAAATAGATGCTGGGCAATCTTCACTAATAGGGCCTTCTAGTGTATCTTTAACTGCTTGAGCTTTTCGTATCCCAGATGAAGCTACCAATATGTGCTTAGCTTCCATAATGTCTGCTAAACCCATTGTCAACATTTGAGTGGGTGCTTCTTCAGAAGTTAACTTTTGATAGGCAATCGTGCTCTGAATGGTTGATTCATCGCTGTCTGCTATAAACAGACGAGAGTCAAAGGGTGTCCCTGGTTCATTGGCAGCTAAATGTCCGTTAACACCTAAACCAACAATCTGTAAATCTCTAGAGTATTTTTTCAACAGTTCATTATACTGGTTAATCTCAGCCTGTAAATTTTTTGTACTGCCATCTAGCAAGCCACTATATTTAGGTTGTGTTTTAATTAAATCATAAAACTTTTCATGCATATACGTATAGACAGTAAATGGTTTATCCCGTTCTGCAACATATTCATCTAAATTTGTGAAAATCGCTTGATCAATGGCTAATTTGTCTTCGTTTATTGCTTCAACAAGCAATTCAAATGTGCCATCATAACTTGCACCAGTTGTTGTATTAATAACGGCTCCATTATTTTTTTTAATTGTCTCTTCTATTACTTTGTAAGCAGCTTGAGATAGCTCTGCATAGTTTTTTGTTTGAATAACGTCCATTTTATTTTCTCCTTTTATTTATCTTTATCTTTATCTTTATCTTTATCTTCTCTCATTTTTCAAGAGAACGGTTTACTTTCATTGCATACTTGGTCCTATTTTCCAGAAAAATTCTACCGATTATTCTTTTTCTGATTCAGTCATTAAGTATGATTTCCTCTGTATAAGTAGGCGTTTTCCTTTTGTGATAACCACCTTTTTAATTATAATCTAGCCTTTTCTGTCCTCAGTTTAATAGTAGCATAGAAATCGTTTTAAAAAAAATGGAACATAGGTGTTTTCAATAGAGATAGCATTTTTATCTTCTATCGGCTAGAGAATAATTCAAATAATAGACCATAAAAGAATACTGCCTTTTAAGGTCTATTATTTGAATTATTCTTGTACGGTTTTTACTCCACTTCCGTTAGTACTCTTCAATGAAAGGACATGCGGTGTTTTGTCCAATTGATAAACATATTGTTTACCTTCTAATTTTTTTGGACCATCTAAATAAAAGGCTTCGCTATAGCCATGATTCCTATTACCTGTTAATAGATAATCAGAAACAAAGATAGGTTTCAACCTCTCACCTAAATTTTTTCGAGTAGGCAACAATAAGACTAAATGATACAATCCTGTTAAAAAAAATTTGTAAAAGAACTTTGCTGCCTTTTACTTGTGTAGCGTGCAATACCACTAGAATCATTTCATATCCTTTAGATTTTCAATAGTTAAAACTACTCCTTAAATAGGTGTGTTTTTATTTAAATTTATCCCTTTTTCAATTTCTTTTTTAATTTCCTTTACTTCACCCTTCTTATCCACATACTTTTATAAGTTTGATAAAAAATGATTCATGTGCACGAAGAATTGGTGACCTATTTCAATTAAAAATAATCATATAAAACTGGAGTGCCTTCTGGAATGTATTCTGCAATCTCAGCAACTAATTGTTTATCCCCTTCAATTTGCTCGAAAAAGTGTAATTCTTTAATTGTTCGATAGTTCATAAAAACTTGAGTCCAAGTTTGAATTGTTCCAGTCAATATAGACTCTTGGAGAATTTCTTCCTCTCTTGTTATTAGAGTCACTTTTCTATCTGTCAAATGCAATTCTACTTTCCAAAGCCCTGCATTCCAATCAGCTTGTTCATCTTTAACTTTCAAATAAAAGGTTTGAGGAGCTTGTTTTTTGAAAGGATAAGCTAATAAAAATTGTTCAACATTCACGATTCGAGCCATCATAGAAGGAATGAATTCTTGTTTGATTCTTGGGTTGTCAAATAGATAAGCTATCTTTTCATGTTCTCCTGTTTTATAAATAAAGGTATGAAAGCTCGCTTTATGTGATGAAACAAAGTTCCATAACTCTTTAAAAGCTGATTGTGATAGGTAAACCATCTCTTGTAAGACAAACGTTCCTTCTGTTTGTCCTTTGAAAGAATAAATCAAATAACCTTGAGCTTTTCCTTTTTCATCATAATATAAAGCAATAGAAGAGTCTTCTCTTGATAACATCAAAAATTCCCAATCCCACTCACTACGTTTTAAAGGTCCTACACTTGTTCGGTAACGATTTTTATAAATTTCTTTGAGACTTGCTTTTGCATCTTCCCATTTAACCCGTCGAATAGATCCAATAGTTTTTTGTATTTTTGGCAATTCATTTACATCAATCGTATAGTTTAGCTCGTCAAAACACTGTTCATAACCATATCTGCGATAAAAAGAATAAGAAAATGGATCCAAGTAAGACAATGTTTGCCCTTGTTCATTCATTTTTTTTAAAGATAACGCCATTAACTGAGCAATATCTCCTCCACCTCTATTTTCAGGATAACTGGAAACGTATCCAATCCCTCCCATTTTAAAGGTTTGTCCATGTAAATAAACTTCCATTGGGCGTACAATCAGTTGGCTCAGTAAGGTATTATTTTTAAAAGCACCATAACAGTCTGAATTTAAGCAAAGTTGCTTAAATTTTTTTTCACGACTTGCTGTTTTATCTTTATTAAATGCATAGTTTGCTAAATCTAACATCTCTTTGTACTGTTCAAACTGCATTGTTTTGTATTCAGTCATTTATTTCCCTCATTTCCTTACTTTGTCTTTTTCTTTTAGTTTAACATACTCCCTAATATCCGTGAATTTTTATTCCCCTTTACATTTTTTGCTAATTTTTGATAGTTGATTTTTTTTAAAATAAGCTAACAAAAAATCCCTCTACACATATAAAGACTATGTGTAGAGGGTGGGATTCGTTAAACCATTTTCTATACAGCTGGTTTCTCAGCAAATTGACTATTATATAAATCAGCATAGAACCCCTCTTGTGCCATTAATTCATCATGTGTTCCGGTTTCCATTACATCTCCTTCGTTCATAACGATAATGTTATCCGCATCACGAATCGTTGACAGTCTATGAGCAACTACGAAACTTGTTCTACCTTGTAACAGTTTACGCATGGCTTTTTGAATCAAAACTTCTGTTCTGGTATCTACACTTGAGGTCGCTTCATCTAGAATCAAGACTTCTGGATCAACCAAAAAGGCTCTGGCTATCGTAATTAATTGACGCTGACCAAGAGAAATATTGCTGCCTTCTTCATTTAAAACAGTATCATAACCATCTGGTAAAGTATGAACAAAATCATCTACATGGGCGGCTTTAGAAGCGGCTGAGACACGTTCTTCATCTTGACCATATTTCTCACTACCGTACTTGATATTATCCAAAATAGTTCCATTAAATAACCAAGTATCTTGTAACACCATACTGAAGTGTGAACGCAATTCATCACGAGTCCTATCTCTTGTATCCACACCATCTAGTTTAATGCTTCCATCTTTAACATCGTAAAATCGTTCTAATAAATTGATTAACGTTGATTTACCCGCACCAGTTGGACCGACAATGGCAATCATCTGTCCTTCTTTGACGTTTAAGTTAAAGTCATTCATCAATAATTCTTCATCGTCGTCTCCATAGCCAAATTGAACATGGTCAAATGAAACTTTGTATGGTGAATTTGGAATCGGTGTGACATTTGATTTTTCTTCTATCATTTCTTCTTCATCCAACACTTCAAATACTCGTTCAGCTGAAGCAATGGTTGCCTGAATCGTATTAACTAAATTTGCCATTTGGCTCATGGGTTGGCTAAATTGGTTTGTATATTGTAAAAATGCTTGGACATTCCCTAAGGTCATTGTTCCATTTGCTACCTTAATTCCTCCAACAACAGCTACCGATAGGTATCCAACATTCTTAATAAAATTCATCATGGGCATGACAAAGCCAGAAAAGAATTGAGCTTTCCATGATGATTGATACAGTTCCTCATTTTGCTGTTCAAATAATTCAATTTCCGCTTCTTCACGGTTGTAAATTTTAACAATGACATGACCCGCATATGTCTCTTCAACTTGGTTGTTTAATAAACCTAGTTTTTTTTGTTGCGCGGCAAATAATTTTTGTGACCTCGGTGCGATTAAACTGATAACTAGCACACTCAATGGAACTGTCACAAAAGCAATTAGCGTCATTTGTAAGTCGATGCTTAACATCATATACAATACAGCAAAAAACAAAACAAAGCTGTTCACGAATTGAGTTAACGTTTGTTGCAGCGTATTCGCAATATTGTCCATATCGTTGACCGCACGCGACATGATATCTCCGTTGGAATGGGTATCGTAATAGCTCATTGGAACTTTATTCATTTTATCTTTTAATTCTTTTCGTAAATCATATACGGTTTTTTGAGCTACACGTGTCATTGTAAATTGCTGGAAATATTGAAAAATAGCAGATACGACATATAAGATAGCCACAGTAATCAATACATTTTCGATAATATCAAAATCAATAGGTAATTTCCCAACAACTTGGCCAGCTTCTTTCATTTTCATGCCTGACATCACACCTTTAAAAATTTCTGTAGTTGCTTCTCCTAAAATTTTTGGTGTTCTCGTTTGTAATACTGTTCCTATGATAGCCAGGATAAAGACCAAAACTATCGCAAGCATGCGACTAGACATATAACCAAGCAATCTTTTCAATGTGCCCCAGAAATTTTTAGCTTTACGTATTTCACCTTTTGGTCCTGCATTTCTCATTAACGTTCCTCCTCTCTCATTTGAGAGTTCATGATTTCTTGATAGGTTACATTCGTTTCTTTTAATTCTTCATGTGTGCCTTTTCCAACAACTCGGCCAGCTTCCATTACCAAGATTGCATCAGCGTTCATTACAGTGCTAATTCTTTGTGCAATAATAACGACAACTGAATCTTTTGCTTCTTCAATCAATGCTTTTCTTAATGTTGCATCTGTTTTAAAATCTAAAGCAGAAAAAGAATCATCAAAAATTAATATATCGCCTTTAGAAACTAATGCACGAGCGATACTTAATCGTTGTTTTTGACCACCAGAGAAATTTCCGCCGCCTTGTTCTACGTGACTATCTAACCCTTTTGGTAATTCTGAAACAAAATCTTTAGCTTGCGCTACTTCTAATGCATGCCAAATTTCTTCATCTGTTGCATTAGATTTCCCGTATTGTATATTTGAGCGAATCGTTCCAGTAAACAGAACTGCTTTTTGAGGAGCATAACCCATCATATTGCGCAATTCTTTTTGATTTATATCTCGAATATCTACGCCATTAATTTTAACACTGCCCGACTCAACGTCATAAAAGCGTGCAATTAAGTTAGCTAAAGTTGATTTACCGGAACCCGTCCCACCAATAACAGCTACCATTTCTCCTTTAGTACTCTTAAAAGCAATATTTTCAAGAGCTAACTGTTCAGCTCCAGTATAACGAAAATCAACATGTTCAAATTCTAATGTTCCTTTATCTACCCTATTTACTTTAGTCGGTTTTTCTGGATCTTTAACCACACTCTGTGTCGCTAGAACTTTATTGACACGAGCAGCAGATACTTGTGCTCTTGGGATAAAAACAAAGATCATAGCAAGCATCATAAAGCTTATCAAAATTTGGAATGCATAAGTCATAAAGGTAATCAGGTTACCTACTTCCATCAGACCATCACCAATATATTGACCACCAAACCAAATAATTGAAATATTGGTTGCGCTGATGATTAGTGTCATAACAGGCAACATAAAGCTCATTATTGTATTGGCTTTAATAGAGTTGTTTGCAAAATCTTTATTGGCTTCATCAAACTTTTTTGTTTCTGATTCATTTCGATTAAATGCTCGAATGACACGTATCCCTGTTAAACCTTCACGAAAAACTAAGTTTAAACGGTCTGTTTTCTTTTGCATTTTTTTGAAGTAAGGTACTGCAAAATACATAATTGTAATCATAAAAATAGCCAAAACTGGAAGAACATATAAGAAAATACTAGCTAACTTTGGTTCTCTAGTATAAGCCATTATTCCTGCTCCAACCAACATAATGGGTGCTTGTATCATCATTCTTAAAGCCATCATAACAACCATTTGAATTTGTACGACATCATTAGTTGTTCTTGTAATAAGCGAAGAAGTCCCAATTTCATCAATCGCATCATTTGAAAAATAAGATACTTTTTTAAAAACACTACTTCGAATATTCTTTCCTAATAATTGTGATTGCTGTGATGCTAAATATACGTTTCCTGTCGCTGCAGCTACACTCAATAAAGAAAAACCAAGCATTTTGAACCCTACTGAGATGATATAATCAATATCTCCTGTTGCTATTCCGTTATCTATAATGTCTGCAGTTAGGTTTGGTAAGTATAGATCACTGACCACTTGAATAATCATAAATATGATTGCCCCCATTACTGCTAAGCCATTCATCCGTTTAGCTAATTTAATCATACTAGTGTTTCCTCCTATTTGGATGGGTCTTTTTTGACACCATATTCAATCCATTTCAGTTTTTTATTAAATCTTGAAATAATTTCTTTTTGTGATTTTTTTTCCTTAAATCCCTCACCTACTGTACCAAATAATGTCGACATCATAAATTTAATCAAGATAGGAAAATCTTCTGGTTCTACTAAATTTAATTTTTCCATATTAATGTATTCTCTCAACCTATCTTTTGATTCTTTTTTTGATCCGCAGTGTTTAATCGTATCAGGAGCTACTTCCGTACCTGTCCGATAATCCATGTGCAAGAATAAATGCTTAAAAAAAGCACTATTTTCTTTATGCATGATCAAACCAAGAATTTTCGGGAAAAAAATTTTAAATCCTTCAAATAAATCGCCATCAGCTTTTTTAAAACTGTTTAATAGCATCACTTGAGTATCCCTTTTAAGTAAGCCTAAATAATAATAGTATAAATCTTCTTTATCTTCAAAATATTGATAAAAACTGCCCCGTGAAATTTCAGCTTTTTTTATAATATTATTAATAGATGCTTCGTTTAAAGAAACTCGAGAGAATTCTTCTGCTGCTGCTGCAATTAATCTACTTTGTTTTTCTTTTGACAAGTTAAAAAATGTTTTAGTCGGCATCTTTTTCATTCCTTCCAGCTCTAAAAGTGACAAGTTGTCATAGTGACACTTTGTCATTATAGGGGATGGAAAATATAAAATCAAGCATTTTTGCTCCTTAATTCGTATGAATTTTTTCTGCAAAAATAATATTGAAAAACACACTTATTATTAGTAAAATAAATAAATCATACATATTACAAATTAGAGCTTTTTACATAACAAAACAACCTAAAGAAAGTAGAATTTTAACTATGACTAAATTGTTAGTTGTTCTAGCACATCCCTTTACAGGAAAATTTTGACGTTCGATGGCGGTTCCTGAGATTGATTGTCATTTGCTTAGTGCTTGGAAATCTTTAGGAGAGGGTGCCCTTTTGATGAATTAGGTCAACCAATTGGTTTCGTTACTGATAAAAAAGTTCTTCCTATCCAATTGAGTGGTGGAGCATATGCAAGGAAAGGTCCTGCTAGTATCTACATCAAAACAATCTTTACCTTTATTAGAGTATCTGACTTTCATGAGCTATTTGCTGAAGAGATGGATTATGCTCCTGAATCTGCTTCTCAAATTATGGCTGATGCAATGAAAGAAGCTGTTACTTTAGAAAAATTTTTTTAATTGAAATAAGAAAAAGTGAAATAAAAAAAAGGAATTGAAGCACTCTGCCTCAACTCCTTTTTCTTATTTCATTTTTTCCTTATTTTTTACTTTCTTTTTATTTGCTACGCTTGGTTCATACGCTGGATTAAAGTTACCTTCATACAACCCTGAAACGTTTTTATACCAAGAAAAAACATACTCGATGATAACTTTTAAAACTGCATATCCAGGAATGCCTAAGATGACGCCAGGTATTCCAAATAATCTCCCAGCTGTTAATAAAACAATAATAATCGTAATAGGATGAATATCTAAATTACTCCCGAGAATTTGAGGTTGGATAACTCTTCCTTCAATCGTTTGTTCAATTCCAAAAACGATTAGAACTTTTATCAACATGGCTGGTGAAGTAACAAACGCTATAATAAGAACAGGAACCATCGCTATAAAGGATCCCAAATAAGGGATTAAATTTAAGAACCCTGCCAGAACACCTAGCGTTACCGCATATTCTAATCCAACAATTGCAAAACCAAGCCAGAACATCAACGCTACAAAGAATGCCACCACGAGTTGCCCACGTACATATTGACTAATTTTATTATTAATTTCTCCCAATAATTTATAGGTAGGCATTCTCAATTTTGTTGGTACAACTTTCATAATATGATAAGGCAAATTTTCGCCATCTTTTAAGAGATAAAACAGAATAAACGGCATCGTAACTAAAGCCACAAAAATGTTGGTGACTGCTCCAACTACATTCCCTATTCCAGAAACTGTCGTATTAAACAAATTTGATGATTGTTTTGAAACAGAAGACATAACGGTTTGAGTGATTTCATTTACTTGTTGTTGAAATTGAGAAAGAATGTCACTTCTCAACAAACTACCAGCTTGAGATACTAAGGTATCCCAATAAGTCGGCCAATTCTTTATTATACTCATCGTTTGTTCTCTAATAATCGGAATCAGTGTCGTTGCTCCCCATACAATAAGAGCCATAATAATGATAAAGATAAGAAAAATGGCTGCCATACGAGGGACTTTTTTAGTTTCCATCCACTCTATAAGAGGATTTACTAAATAATAAATTATCCCGGCCATTAAAATTGGCAAACCTACAACACTGATAAAATCTCTTAACGGATTAAAAATGTAAGAAATCTTTGAAAATGCCAATACATTTAATAATATCAACAATGATATAAGTAAAATAGATACAACTTTATTGTTTAAAATCCATTTCCAAAACCAAGTAGTTGCATGTTTTACGGTGACTGATTCCTCTTGTTTCATCCGTCTCACCCCCTTTAATGACTAAAAAATAAAATCTAGTTATTTTGCATAATGGATGATTGTTCCGATTTCTATTTTTGGCAATTTAAAAGGCTTTAAGTAAACACCACTAGCTAATCTATCTTCACTAGGTACTTCTGAAAAATCTAATGTTACGTGTCCTATGGTATTTAAATTTTCATTCGCTAAGCTGCCAACTTCTAAAATCGTATATTCTTGATCATCAAAGAAAACTGAATATCCTGGTTTCAACTCTACTCTACTTTGATCCTCTTTAAAGGATTGGATAATTGAAACGGAACGAAGATCCTCCGTTGCTTGTTCTCCGAATAATATAATGATAGGGTCTTTCTTAGAAATAGCATGTTCTCCAATAGCTTTTACTTTTCCAACTAACATTTGTTTCATTCCTTCCTCTAATCATCGTTTTATTGCCGCTCTTTTATTTTAGCATATCCATCATTATAATGGTAAAGAAAACCTTATTTTGCACTTGTTCTTTTGTGACTAAATCGATTTTAAGCTCTTCTGTTTAAAAGTCCTTATCATTTAACGAAAATCGTTTGCCTACTTATGAACAGACTGGTATGATAAAGCAAATGAAAGAGCGTAAAATACGCGATAATGGAGGTACGATTTTATGTCATCCAGCAAAGACATTCAAACTGAAGAAGAAACTAACCAACCACAAGAAAATGTAAAGCATCCATCTTTTACCATTCAAAAAATTGAAGATACCATCACAACTACATTAACTCTCTCAACACCTCAATCGGCCAAGCTAGATGAATTTTATATTTTGCATCGAGAAACAGGAGAACGTTATCCTTTTCTAGCTGAGAAAAAAAATGAATCTACATACAGTTTTACGCTAAGCATTCGTGATTTTATTCGTCAACATACTCACGAAAACCCAAAAGCTCATTTTGAATTTTATTTTAGCGTACATTACTTGCAAGATTCTGATTGGATTAAAAAAGACGAAGCACTTTCACTAGATTTATTCGATCAATTCGATTCTATTGGGTTATCGCAATTTAAAGACCAAGAAAATGATATCTATCCCTATTTTAGTCGAAAAACAAATGGATTTTGTTTTACAGTAAATATTCCAGTACGTAGTATTCGTTATATTCATTCAAGCCAAATCGAACATATTGAGCCTCAAAAAAACAATACCTTAGTGATTAATGGGAAATTAATCACCACTGCTATTGCTATTAATCGAATTGATACCATTATGGTTGGACGTAAATCAGATTATAAACTCGTCCTGCATTCAAATCATCAATTAGAAGAATTAGAACATGGGACCCATCTTTATCATTATCATTACACGATATCTGTTGATTTGAACTTACTTGCTAAAGAATTATTTATTCGTAATAATGGCGATGATGATTTCGATTTTTATTTTGAAGTCTATTTAAATGGTTTATTTGAACCTACTGTTGTGAGAGTTGCCGGTCCACATGATTTGAAATCTCGTAAATTATTTAAAGATCAAGATGTTGCTTACGGGAAATCTGTTTATCTTTTCTCACCGAATTTTACTGAACAATACAACGGTCTTTCTTTAGCAGCAACAAAGTATGATAAAGAGGTTTATGAGTATTATAAAGAAATACGACCATTCTCTCGCCTCATCAAGCCTTTTGTTTCTGAACAAGATAGTTGGATTATTGGTGAAAAACCATTAGAAGCTCGTAATAACGGTTGGCTCTTTTTTTGCTATTTGCGTAAAAACCATCCTGAAATAAATGTCTTTTATGTTTTAGATAAAGCTTCTATAGATTATGAAAAAGCTATCTCGTTTGATAGTGAGCGTATTTTATTATTCAAGTCGAAAAAATACATTCAATTTTTATTAAAGGCCAAAGTTATTTTAACAACGCAAGCTCCTTATCATATCTATCCAACTCGTAATCCTTTATGGATTGACCTCATTGGGGCAAAACGAGTTTTGTTACAAAACAATGTATTAGGTTTACAACCTTCAAAGCAGTCTTATGGTTTTTCAACCAAATTATTTAAAACAGACTTATTTTTAGTCAGTTCAAAACATGAAAAACGATACGCAATTGATACCCTTGGCTATCCAGAACAACAAGTCATTTTGTCTGGGCTAGCACGTTTCGATAGACTACTAGATACCCAAGCTCAACTTGAACCTAATAATCAGTTGTTATTTTTCCCAGCCGATCAAGAAATAGGGTTGCATTACCAGACTGAGTCCATTGATCGAACAGCTGAACGATTCATTTCTGTAATAGAACACGATGATTTCAAGACCTTTCTTACAACCTATAAGTTAACTATCACGTTTGCTCTACCACATGCTATGATTCGTTATTTCAATCAATTTGTTGAATTAGGCTGCAACGTCATCTTACAAGAGCAAGCAGATGTTCTTCAGTTACTCAAAGAAAGCAAGGTATTTATTACAGATTACGATCCGCTTGCTTTTGATTTTAGTTTTTTAACTAAACCCGTTTGTTTTTTTCAACCGGATGTCCAAGGACCAGATAATGAAGCCACACAATCGGTTAATGACCTGTATTCCAATGAATTACCTGGAGAAATCACATCTAATGAGGAGGATTTGATTTATCTATTCAATCAAATCGGTCAAAACGAGTTTAAAATGAGTCGTAAAAATCGTCAAAAAGCTGATGCTTTACTTGAATACAAAGATGTCGATTCAAGTCAGCGAATTTATGAGGCCGTTAGCGATCTATTATCAAAAAAAAAATAATATGAAGTTAAAAGTGCTGGGACATTTTGTCCCAGCACTTTTAACTTTCCAAGAATTTTTTCTTTCTACTCTGAATATTTTTTTATTTTTTTTTCTATGCTATACTAAATTTGGGTTTGAATACGAATTTGTAGGGGGAACTGTCAATGAACGAAACTATTTATTTAGGCACCTATACTAAAAAAGAAAGTAAAGGTATCTATAAAATTCAATTAGATACAGATAAGAAAAAACTAACAGAAAGTTCATTTCTTGTTAGAGCAGACAATCCAACATACTTAACTTTATCAGACGATAAAGATAGGTTGTATTCTATTTCAAAAGAAAATGGCGATGGTGCTCTTGTTGCCTTTAAAAGAAATGAATCAAATGAAATCATTCAATCTGGTATCGTTTCTGCTGAAGGAGCTCCTCCTTGTTATGTAAGCTATGATAAAGTCCGCTCTTTTGTTTATACGGCGAATTACCATAAAGGTGAAGTGTCTGTTTTTAAAACAGATAAAGAAGGGCATTTGACTCTGCTAGATACTGTTAAGCATTCAGGTTCTAGTATCCATGAAAATCAAAAAATTCCACATGCTCATTATTTTGATCTCTCACCGGATGGTCGTTATGTAATAGCCTGTGACCTTGGTACAGATGCTGTTTATACTTATTCTGTCGATAATAACGGGCAATTATCCGAAGTAAATTGCTTAGATGTTACTCCTGGTACTGGCCCTCGACATCTAGTCTTTCATCCAAACCAAAAAACAGCTTATCTGTTTGGAGAGTTAAGCAGTGAAATAATAACCTTACATTATGATCTGAACACAGGAGTGTTTACTCCTGTTCAAACAACTCCTACGATTCCAACTGAACATATTAGCTTCAATGGCGGTGCAGCTATTCGGATTTCGCAAGATGGAAAATTTGTTTATGCGTCAAACCGAGGACACGATTCAATTGCTGTTTTTAAGGTTTCATCAAAAGACCAATTATTGAAACTAGTAGAAATTGTACATTCTGAAGGAAAGATCCCTCGCGATTTTGACCTTGATCCTACTGGAAAGTTTGTCGTTGTAGCTCACCAAGATTCGGATAATTTAACCTTATTTGAACGAAATCAAGATACTGGAAAATTATCCCTACTTCAAAAAGACGTATATGCTCCTGAATGTGTTTGTGTCCATTTCAGATAATACTAAATAAGAACTCTAACTTACTTTTTTCATGTTTTAAAAATGGTTCTCATCAAAAAAAGAACTTTCCTTTAATAGGAAAGTTCTTTTTTTACAATTATTTATGCGTTAGCTGAGATAGATCCGATTTCTGCTTTTGCAGAAATCGTTCCTGTTGTGTCTAATTTAAAGTCAGCAACTTTATCCATGTTAGTGAATACAACAACAATAGCATTGTCTTTTCCTGCTGCTTCAAGAGCTGCTAAATCAACTGTTGAAACAACTGTATTTTCATTCACTTCGTCGCCTTCTTTAACAGCTGTTTCAAAAGGTCCACCATTCAACTCCACTGTATCAAGACCCATATGAAGTAAAATTTCTACTCCATTCTCAAGTAAAATACCCACCGCATGCTGTGTTGGAAAGACACTTAATACTTTTCCAGCTACTGGTGAAGTAATTTTTCCGTCAGTTGGAATAACCGCAAAGCCATCTCCCATCATTTTTTGAGAAAATACTGGATCTGAAACTTCATCAATTGAAACTAACTTCCCATTAGCTGGTGCATATAGTTTAATTGAATTATTTTCAGGTGTTTCATCTTTTTTCTTTAAAAAATCAAATAATCCCATTTCTGTCCATCTCCCTTAAATTGTTTGTTATCTTTTCATTCAGTTAGTTTAGCAAAAACTAGAACTCTACTCTATAATACCATACATCATTTTTTTTTTGAAGATAAACCGGTCTCAATTTATACAATAAACGTTATTTTAAAACAGTCGTATTTAAATCCATTTATTTTTTTATTAGTAATGAAAACGTCATTCAGCTAAATTTTTATTTGGATGTTTGCTTAAAATCAGGTATACTTATTTTTACGTGTTACTAAAATGAAATTAAAAGGGGTTTAACATGATTTTTATTGAATTATTAAAAGCAATTTTTCTTGGAGTCGTTGAAGGTATTACAGAATGGCTGCCAATCAGCAGTACCGGGCATATGATTTTAGTTGAAGAATTCATTCAATTGGACGCATCTGCCGCATTCAAAGAAATGTTTTTTGTTGTGATTCAACTTGGAGCAATACTTGCCGTTGTTCTTCTTTTTTTCCATAAACTAAACCCTTTTTCTCCTAAAAAAACAAACGCTGAGAAAAAAGAAACCATGTCTATTTGGTACAAAGTAATCGTTGGTGTCCTGCCAGCTGCAGTTTTAGGATTACTGTTTGATGATTGGTTGAATGATCATCTTTACAATTACATTACGGTGGCTATTACATTAATTGTCTATGGTATTTTATTTATCATTATTGAGAACCGCAATAAAAATCATAAAGGATCCATTCAATCTTTTAGTGATTTGACTTATAAAACAGCCTTTCTAATTGGTATGTTCCAAGTTCTTTCATTGATTCCAGGTACCTCCCGCTCAGGTGCAACAATCTTAGGTGCCATCTTACTTGGCTCTTCTCGTTATATTGCAGCAGAGTACTCATTCTTTTTATCTATTCCTGTCATGTTTGGAGCCAGCGCTTTAAAATTAGTTAAATTTGGCTTTGACTTTACTGGTATGGAGATTGCGACTTTGCTAACGGGTATGATTGTAGCTTTCATGGTCTCAGTAGTCGCTATTAAGTTCTTGTTAGGCTACATCAAAAATAATGACTTCAAAGCTTTTGGTTGGTATCGCATTATCTTAGGTATAATCGTAATCGGTTATTTTGTTTTGTTTAATTAATAAAATACTAGGTCAATAAATGGAAAAAGCATAAAATAGTCTCTGGCTGCTTTACGCTTTTTTTTGTGAAGAAATTTGGGTCTAAATACTTTATGGCAAATTCTCTTTTTGTTACTTGTTTTCTTTTTCAAGGTACTGAGTTAAATTTCGAATGGCATCTTTTGATTTCTCCAAATTTTCTATCGTTTTTTGATAATTTTTTGTAGCAAAGTCATAAAACAATAAATCAATAGCATACATTTGAACCAATAAAGAAGCCGTTGCTCCGCTTCTTAATGGTGCTTCATGTGTATTGGCTGTTTTCAGAGAAATATCTGCAAGTTGACTTAACGAATTATCTGATTCTTTCGTCAATGAAATAGTTTTTATTCCAAGATTTTTCGCTATTTTCATTAAGGCTATCACTTCCTGTTTTTCTCCACTATTAGATACTGCAAAAAACACCGCTTTTTTTTTGGCTACTGACATGGAGGTAGCTAGAAGATGCTGATCTTGTGAACAGATAACTGATTTCCCAAGTCGGCTGAATTTTTGTTGTAAATCCATTGCTACCAAATGAGAGGCTCCCAAACCATAGGTATAAATTGTCGTACTTTCATTAAAGCAATCGGATGCTTTTGATACATCTTTAGATGACAAACTTTGGTTTGTTTCTTTAAATACATGATGAGTCTGTAATAAAAATTTTTTTTTAATTTGCTCTAAATCTTCATCCTGCTGAATTTCACTGTAAAGTTTTTCTTGGATACTTTGAGAATCCGCTGATAAATTTAATTTTAATTGAGTGAATCCTGCTAAGCCAATCGAATGACAAAATCGAATAACAGCTGCCGAACTAGAACCAGCTTTTGCTGCTAAACTAGTAGCATTCATTTGAATCACCGCAGCCGGATCTTCTAGAATTTTTTTTGCTATTTTTTTTTCCGATTCGGGCAAATCATTCAGTTGTTCTTGAATTAAAAATAATAGATTGCTTTGCATAGACAAACTCCTTTCCTAAGAAGAACAAAAGTCCTCTAAATGAATAACTTCAGAGGACTTTTGTTCATTCATTCAACTTATTTATTCTACAGCATCTATTTCAATTAGGTCAATCTTATTATTTCTCAATTGATGGTAGTTCAGTTGGTTCCATAGCTTCTTTTGGTACACCGAATAAATAAGTAACAACAAATCCTCCGATGTAAGCTGCTAATAAGCCTAACACATAACCCCACCATAAATTACCAAAAATTAATGGAATCAATGCAACTCCTGAAGGTCCGATTGCAGTAGCCCCGATGCCACCAATACCACCGATAACTGCTCCCCCAATACCGCCACCAATACAAGCCGTAATAAATGGACGTCCTAGTGGCAATGTAACTGCGTAAATTAGCGGTTCTCCAATTCCTAATATTCCAACTGGTAAAGAACCTTTAATCATATTTGTTAATTGTTTGTTTTTACGACATTTTGCCCAAAGAGCTAAAGCTGCACCGACTTGTCCGCCACCTGCCATAGCTAAAATTGGTAACAGTAGTGTCATACCTTGTGAAGCAATCATTTCAATATGAATGGGTGTCAAGACTTGATGCAAGCCAAACATGACCATTGGCAAGAATGTCAAACCGAGAACAAAACCGGAAAATGCTCCTCCAACGTTCAAAACCCAAGTAATCGTTCCAACTAAACTTGCTGAAATAACACCAGCTAGAGGCATAATAAAGAAAATTGTACTTAATCCAATAACCAACAGTGATACCGTTGGGGTTATAATGACGTCTAATGAGTCAGGAATTACTTTACGCAATGCTTTCTCTACTAGAGATAATAGGTATACTGCAAAAACAACACCTATAATACCACCTTGTCCAGCTATTAAATCTCCACCGGTGAATATGTTTGGCAAAGGCATTTCAGGTGTCATTCCAGTTAAGTAAACAATTCCTGCAACAACTCCACCTAACCCTTCAGTAGCACCAAAGACTTTTGCTGCGTTTATCCCAACATAAATATTTAAGAAAGCAAATAATCCATTTTTAATGATATTTAATACAAGAACAATCGTAACCCAATAATCTGCAGAAATTTCCCCTGCGGTTAACAAGTTTTGTAAGACTGAAGAGATTCCGCCAATAATACCGGCTCCTACAAATGCAGGAATTAATGGAACGAAAATATTAGCAATTGATTTTAATGCACGTTTAAATGGCGTGTTATTTTTTTCTTTTGTTCTGCTTTTGTGATGGCTGTCTTGCGTTCAGCTTCTTCTCGTCCGTTTACTGAACCATTTGATGAGTTGCTTTGTGTTGAAGCTTGAACTGGTATTATTTCTCCTAGTCCTACACCTCCCATTTTCACCATTTCTTTGGCTACTTTGTTTACGATACCGGGACCTAAAACTACTTGAAGCGTTTCTTCTTCAACGATACCCAAAACTCCATCAATTTTCTTTAAACCTACCATATCAACTAACGTAGTATCTTTAATATCCATCCGAACTCGTGTCATACAATGAATAACTTTATTTACATTTCCCATCCCGCCTACTTGTGCGTATATTTCTCTAGCTAAGCGTTGTTCTTTGTTTTCAGCCATTTTTAAACCCTCCTAAGTTTTATCTTTCATTACATTAAATTGTTTTACGGATAAATCCTTTTGCTTTTGTTAATTTTTTTTCTGACGCTTCTTTAGATAAACCAGTCAATATCATTACGATAGCTAATTTCACCTGCTGATCTGCTTTTTTGAAAGCTTTGCTTGCTTCTTCATAAGAACACGCTGTTGCTTCCATAATAATTCGTTTCGAACGTTCTTCTAACTTTTTATTGGATGGCTTTACATCAACCATTAAGTTTTGATACACTTTCCCGACACCAATCATTGCGCCTGTAGACAACATATTTAAAACTAATTTTTGAGCTGTACCTGATTTTAATCTTGTTGATCCTGTTAATACTTCTGGACCTACTTCTACCTCAATTGGAAGTTGTGCGTACTGGCTGATTTCAGCATCTTTATTACATGATATAGTAGCTGTCATCGCTCCAATTTCTTTAGCGTATTCTAAACCGCCGATTACATAAGGAGTACGACCACTCGCTGCAATCCCAATAACGGTATCTTTTTCAGATAAGTCAATTTTTTTCAAATCTTCTTCACCAAGTTCTTTTGAATCCTCAGCTCCCTCTACTGCAACTGTCATCGCTTTCATCCCACCGGCAATTAATCCTTGCACCATACTGGGATCTACACTAAATGTAGGCACACATTCAGCTGCATCTAATACTCCCAAACGACCGCTTGTACCGGCACCCATATAAATTAAACGTCCTTCTTGATTAAATGATTTTATAATTGCTTCTACAACTTTAGTAATCTGTGGGATTTCATCTGCGACTTTTTCTGCCACTGTTTGATCTTCTTTATTCATAAGTTGCATCATTTCTAATACGGATAATTCATCTAAGTGCATGGTTTGTTTATTTCTTGTTTCTGTAGCTAATTTTTCTAAATTCATTTGATAAACTCCTCTTTTACTGTTTAGTTAATGTGATTTCAAACGACTGTCCGCCTTTGCACCATTTCAATAATGAAAGGTCTTCTGGAACTATTTGAGCGACAACATTCACTTTTTTATCTGTTGGCAAATCAGATAAGCAAATCTGAATTTCGCCCATGTAACGACCATAGTATTGGTTGTCAATCGTGATACTCCCTTTATTTCGACTTAAGGGGGATTCTGGAATAATTTCATCAATCTTTTTAAATCTTGCGTTGGCGCTACGGATGACGTCTCTTGCTGCATCCCATCTATTCTGGTGCAAGCCAGCTACTGAAGGGGCATAAACGGATTGTTGTTCTGGTTCAGCGAATAAAAGCATCTTATCTTTTTCAAAATAGGATTCGAACTGCTTTTGTGTTTTCTTTTTTAAACCTGGATCACCAATATAAATATCATCCACTAAACAATCAGTCAACAATTCAATAGCCGCAGCCAATGGATGACTATAACGATGTTTTTCAAGAGAAGGCAGTCCTTCAAAAAGAGGACCTCTTAATAGGTCATCGCCAGGAACAAAAGCTACAACACGAAAACCAACCTGCTTTAACCATTGATTTTTTTTGTAAAGTTCTCTTTATCTAAAGCTGTCTCCGGTCTGGGATAATAATTATGCCAAGCTTCTAAATGGTTAAAATTTGCCCCTCCTGCTTTTAATTCAGTTAGATCTTTTTCTGTAAGAGTGCTAGCGTTCAAAGAAACTTTCATAACGTGTGATAAGTTAATAATTATTTCGTTACTGATACCATAATCTATTCTAAGTCCTGATATGCCTATTGCCAGGATTTCTTGTGGTTTATCAAAAGATAAACCGACTTTTGGTAATGCAGAGCCAGAAATATCCATCATGACTTCCATTTCTAATTCAGTTGCCCACTCTCCTAAGATTTTCATTCGTTTAAAGTAGTGTGCGCTTTCATCTTCTGGAATATGCAAAGATGAAAAAATACCTGTAAACCCATGCTTTTTCATTGAAAGCAAACTTTCTTTAACCGTTCCATTAAGATTCTCTCCAAGAAAAATTGAAGTTCCTAGCACAAAACCCCACCTCGATGTAATCGTTTTATTTACAAGTTCATCATAACACTTTAAAATAAAATTTCAATTTATTTTTTCATTTAAAACAAAAAACTGGTTTCACATTTACGCATAACACTATATTTTAAGCTTCATTCCTTTGATTATTTATTTTTTTATTTTTTTATTTCATTTAAATCTAAAGAATACAAAAAGTTACAACCCTCTTTTTTAGATTTATATGAAATAAAATTTCAATAAAGCATCGTATTTAAATTTAACTAAGTAATTTGTGGCTACTCTATTTACCGCTAAATCTTTAGCTGAATAATTAACTCTAAAAAGGGCTTGTTTATTTTTTTGAAATTCAGCTTTTTTTAAATCTAACTTAATCTAACTAAATAAACAAAAACACTTAATTATTTGTACTGATAACGATAATCATTCTCAACTGTTTATAATCATTACAATCTAGGAGTGATTTGTGCTATGATGTATTTAAACATAGCTACAACGAAAAAGGAGCAAATAAGATGAACACACTATTTAAAGATAATAAGCCTATGGTCGCAACCGTGATCAGCGGATTGTTAATAACTATTGGACTTTTTTTCACATTCGCTGACTACCATACTATAGCAGCATTAATTTATATCTCTTCTTTTATTATTGGTGGTTTTCATCAAGCAAAAGAAGGCCTACAAGATACCATTCAAAACAAAAAATTAAACGTTGATATATTAATGGTTTTAGCTGCTCTAGGAGCCTCAGCTATTGGTTATTGGATGGAAGGTGCTTTATTAATTTTTATTTTTTCTCTTAGTGGATCACTTGAAGTCTATGCTACAAATAAAAGTACTAAAGCTATCACAGAGTTGATGAACTTAACCCCTGAACGTGCTATGTTGATTCAATCAGATGGATCAATTAAAGAAGTCCCTACTGCCTCTTTGTCTATCGGGGATAAATTAATGGTTGCCAAAGGAACTAGTATTCCTATCGATAGTGTTTTATTAAGTGCAAATGGATTAATTGATGAATCCGCAATTTCAGGAGAATCTATCCCATCTGAAAAAATAGCTGGTGAAGAAGTCATCGGGGGAACAATAAATTTAGAGGAAGCTATTACTATCCAAGTATCTAAAGATAGCTCAGACACTTTATTCGCTAAAATTTTACGGATGGTTGATGAAGCACACAGTACACCATCTAAAACAGCAACAATGATTGAAGCGATTGAAAATAAATATGTTCTAACTGTTTTAGTTTTTGTTCCTTTAATGATTGCTGTTTTTTATTTTATGTTGAATTGGGGTTGGAATGAGTCATTTTATCGTGGAATGGTGTTGCTTACAGTTGCCTCTCCTTGTGCGCTAGTTGCATCTGCTGCTCCAGCTACACTATCCGCTATTTCAAACAGCGCACGTAAAGGTATTTTATTTAAAGGTGGTTCTTATCTCGAAAATTTTGGACAAATTCGTGCCATTATTTTTGATAAAACAGGAACCTTGACAGAAGGAAAACCAGTAGTAACAGAATCTTATTTTAAATCGGGAGAAGATGAACAAGCGATTATCAATGTCTGTGTTGCTATGGAAAAAACCTCTACACACCCAATTGCTCGTGCTATCGTCACTGCTTTTAGTGAGACTAGTCATCATAATTTTGTCGTCGATAATATGAAAGATTTGACGGGCCACGGGTTATCTGGCAGTGCTTATGACAGTGTATGGAAGATTGGTAAAGAAGACTATGCTGTTGCAGAAAACGAATCTGATTTTATCAACAACGCTGAAATTCTTCAAAAAGAAGGAAAAACAGTTATTTATGTGAGCAAAGATGACCAAGTCGTAGCTTATTTTGGCTTACTAGATGCGCCTAAAGATGAAGCTAAAAAAATGGTTGATTATTTTAAATCCCAAGGTGTTCATACCGTCATGCTAACTGGCGATAATGCTGCTACGGCAGTAACGGTTGGGAACATTGTTGGTGTTGATGACGTCAAGGCAAATTGCCTCCCAGATGAAAAAGCTGAAATAATCAAAAGTCTAGAAATAGAATATGGTTCAATTGCAATGGTCGGTGATGGTATTAATGATGCACCTGCTCTAGCAAATGCGTCTATTGGTATCGCAATGGGGGCCGGGACAGATATTGCTATGGACGTGGCCGATGTGGTCCTAATGAAGAATGATTTGGCTCAGTTAGCTTATAGTTATCAGTTGTCAAATCGTCTTAAAAAAATAACCATTCAAAATATCATTTTTGCTATTAGCGTCATTCTCATTTTAATCGTCAGCAATCTATTTCAAGTCATCACTTTGCCTTTAGGCGTTGTTGGTCATGAAGGAAGCACTATCTTAGTTATTTTAAATGGGTTGAGATTATTAAAATCATCTTCTGCTTCACTTGATACAAAAGAAAAATAACGAAGTCAGCGAAATAATCGCTTTTTTAAATCAACCCATTTCTTTAAAGTTAAATAGAAATAAAGAAAAATACACTCTCACAACTAATGAGTAAATAATCCATTAGTTCTGGGAGTGCGTTGTTTTCAAAGGTTTGTTGTATCCACCTCTTGCTTGCATCTGCAACTACCTATTTAAAAAGATAAACTCACTCAAAAAACGCATGGTAAAGAGCTTTAACGGCTAGTTGTTCTTGAGCTGCAGAGACGCCAAACATCACACTAACTTCAGATGCACCTTGGTTAATCATCTCAATATTGATATGATTTTCGGCAAATGCTGTCGCCGCTTTAGACATAGTCCCAATTTTTCGGCGCATCCCTTCACCTACAATCATTATCAAAGCTAAGTCCCGTTCAACTACGACACTGTCAGCACAAAGTTCATTTTTCAATCTATTTAATAACACTTTTTCTCCTTCTTTAGACAGTTGATTGTCTCTCAAAATAATTGTCAAATCATCAATTCCTGATGGCATATGTTCGTAACTCAGTTTTTGATCTTCTAAAATTTCTAGTACACGACGACCGAATCCTATTTCACGATTCATTAAGTATTTTTCGATATAAATGCTGCAAAATCCTGTGGAACTTGCAATTCCAACAACATCTTGATCTGCTAATTGCCGCTTTTTCAAGATGCTTGTTCCAGGTGCTTTTGGATTGTTCGTATTTTTTATTTGAACTGGAATTCCTTGTTTAAACGCTGGGTAAAGTGCTTCATCATGCAATACTGAAAATCCAGCATAAGATAATTCCCGCATTTCTCGATAAGTGAGTTCTTTAATCCCACAAGGGTTCATTACAACTGTTGGATTAGCAACATAAATCGCATCTACATCCGTAAAATTTTCATATACAGAAGCTTGCACACCATTTGCCAAAATAGCCCCTGTAATATCTGATCCTCCACGAGAGAAAGTACATATCTTTCCCGTTTTGGTATAGCCAAAAAAACCTGGGAAGATAATGACTTCTTCTGTTTCTCGTAACGGGTACAAATTAGAGTAAGATTCAGTTAAAATCTGAGCATTACCTGGCTCGTTCGTTACAAATAATCCTGCTTCTTTTGGATTAATGTAACGAGCTGGCACACCCTCTTTATTAAAATAAGCAGCTATAAGCTTTGCATTATTGTCTTCTCCACTTGCCTTAAATGCATCTAAATAATAATCTGGAGTTTTTTTATTACCTGCTGTAAACATCAATAAATTAGCTTTAATTTCATCTATTATCGCTAAATCTAAATTTAGTTCTTCAGCAATCGTACGATAGCGAGATAAAACTTTTTCCATATCCCTTTGTAAGTCTTGTCCTTCTAATGCTGCTGTTCCTAAATTTATTAATAAGTCCGTTACCTTTTCATCTTCAGATGAACGTTTGCCCGGGGCTGAAACAACTACTATTTTACGATTTGGATCATCTTTAATAATTTGAAGTACCTTTTTCAATTGTTCTCCTGAAGCTAGAGAACTTCCTCCGAATTTTATAACATTCATCAAACACACTTCTTTCTTTTCTTAAATTATTTTTCTATTTTCTCTTTTTTTTGAAAAAGAAGCAAGTTTTTCAAAAAAATAAATCCCACTTTATTCCTATTTTTTTGCTTATAGTCATCAAATTGCAACTTTAGTCTCTATGTATCTAGTTAAAATAGCGCTATAATAGAAGCAGCGCTAATCGACTTCCTGGTAGATAAATACACCCACACAGTACTTTGGAAAGTCGCTTATTTCAAAAAGGAGATAGAAATATGCAACGAAAATTTATTATCAATACATTCATTAGTTTTACTGTTGTAAGCAAACTGTTTTGTATCATTAAAAATACTCGGAAATCTCATTCAAAAATAGATCCCTTAACCTTTTTTATTGGCAATTGGCATATCTCAGAGCCAGATATACCTGTTGAAATGTCTATTCAAATAGAAGAAGATCGACAAGTTTATCTAAACAAACAGCTGATAAACGGTCAATTAGTCTCTATTAAAAACGATAAATTAATTTTTAAAGATCATTTTGGCTATGAATTAGTCGTCACTAAGCTTTCATCAACTACACTAAATCTCTTTGATGAAGCAGATGAAAAAAATTATCAACTCATTCGAGAAACTGAGCTATTATACTAAGTGTATTTATAAATAGTAATCGTTTAATCTTTAAAAAAAATAAGAACCTAGCCACAGTTGTAATGATTGTGGCTTCGGTTCTTATTTTATTTATTCGTGTGCTTCGATATAAGCATTTTTGTATGTGTATTTCGCTCCTACTTGGTGATTGTAGATGCCTTTAACATGTGGTTTTTGAAGTGTTGCTGCTGCTCTTTGGAAGAGAGGTGCAACTCCTGCTTCATCTAATAGAATTTTTTCTGCATCTAATAAGTTCGTCCAACGTGCGTCTACGTCTGTAGCATTTTCACCTTTAGACATTTCAACTAACTTATCAAATTCTGCATTGCTATAACTAGATCTGTTATAAGGACTTTCTGTTGTTAATAAATCAATAAAGTTTACTGGATCTGCAAAGTCTGCACCCCATCCACCTAAAGCGAAGTCATAATTTTGCTTCGTCTGTAATTCTAAACGAACTTTAAATGGAACGTTTTTAACTGTAATTTTAAGACCTGGTAGAGTCGTTTCAATTTGATCTTTCATGTAAGCTGAAATTTTTTTATTTGATTCATCATCGTCTCCAAGTAGTTCTAATTCTACACTATCAACACCTAATTCAGTTTTTGCTTTTTCCCAATTTTCTAAAGCAGCTTCTTTATCGTAAGACAAGTAGTCACCAGATTCTTCACGGAAATCGTTTTGTGAATTTAGATTTGCAGCTAATTCAGCTGGAACCAATCCTCCTAATACTTGAGAACCATTTGCTAAAATTTCATCAGCTAGTAGTTCTTGATTGTAAGATGTAGCAATAGCTTTACGTAAACTTTCATTTGCTAAAGGAGTCTTTTCACCATTCTTTTCTTGGTTAAACTGAAGATAAGATGATCTAGCTTCTGTTTCGATGACATAATCATCGTTTGCTTGGAATTGTTTTGCAAATTCACCTGTTAAATTCACACGATCGAGTTGTCCAGAATCATACAAGTTTAAGGCTGTCGATGTTTCTTTGATAACTTGAACATTAATTTTATCTAAAATAACATTCTCAGCATCCCAATAATCATCATTTTTTTCGTATGACCAATTTAAGTTTGTTCCATCCCATTCACTAAATGTAAAGGGTCCGTTAAAAATCATCGTCTCTGCAGAAGTCCCGTATTTAGAATCTTGTTGTTCTACAAACTCTTGATTTTGTGGAAAGAACGTCGGGAATGCCATCAGTGAAATAAAGTATGGAACAGGTTTTTCCATTGTTACTTTAAATTCATTATCCCCTACTGCTTCTACTCCTAATGTGTCTTTATCAGCTTCTCCCTCCATGATTGCTGCTGCATTTTTAATTCCATCAAATAAATAAGAATACGGTGCTGCAGTATCAGGGTCAACTACTCGTTGCCATGCATAAACAAAATCTTGAGCTGTTACAGGATCTCCATTAGACCATTTTGCATCTTCTTGTAATTTAAAGTTATATTCCAGTCCATCATCACTAACTTGAACTTCTTGGGAAGCAAGGGCTGGAATCGGTTGACTGTCTTCATCTAAACGATAAAGACCTTCATTTATTTGGTTAAATACAGTAAAACTGACGGTATCCGTCGCAAGAGCGGTATCTCCTGTAGGTAATTCAGCAATTTCAACTAAATTTAATATTTGTTCATCTGCTAAATTTGAATCTTTTGAGCTTTTTGAGCTTTCTGCTGCACCTTTGTCCTCATCATTTCCGCAAGCTGTTAATAAGCTAGCCGTTAATAAAACTGCACCTGCATACCACCATTTCTTTTTCATATACCTAATCCCCTTTATTTGTTTTGGTTCAATTAAATTAGAATTAGATTCTATTTAAATGAGAACTTTCTAATAATATACACATAAAAAACACATAATGCAATAGTTTTATCTCATTTTTTTAATTCTTTTAAAGAATAGTCTTTAACCTGGATAATTTATAACTTTATATGAAAGCTGTTACATGGCTATTGCTAAACTATTTTTCATTTGATTTTTGTTCACACGTTACAGATAAAATAGGAATGGCTTTATTGTACTTCTTGATACTATTTTCTTGCTTGAGCAACTTATTTCCATCTGGTTGCTCGTTCTACCGCAGAATCATCGGCTATTCTGTTAAAGAAGAACCGCTCTGTAACCTATTTTTAGATAAGAAACAGAGCGCTTCACAATTTGCTCTTTTAGCGGACTAAGTTAGCGATAAGGTAACCGTCATGTCAATTCAATGTCACAGCAAATAAAAAAGAGAAGTCGAGAATACATTTTATGCTTTCATTCTCTAAAATCCTATTTATTCAGTTACGATTCAACTATTTTTGCAAAAAAAACTATAACTGCTTCAAATTTAACTACTAAAATAAGGTTGGAAAGCTAGTTAAGCTTCCCAACCTTATTTTCTATCAAGACTTTTTCATTCTTCTCTACTTGTAATAATTTTTATACCTTGTGCTGGAATTTGCTGGTGCTTAATAGCCTGCTTCGCAAAAAAGTTAACCTGTTCAAAAGAACTGCTAGACACTATTTCACTTGGCTTAAATGCTCTTTCTTTATCTGAACAATTAAGCAAAACAAGAACATACTCTTCATCTGAGAAATGCCGTAGTACTATAAAAATGTATTCTGTTGAAAAAGTATAGAATTCTCCTTCTAAGATAGCTTTTTGATTTTTTCTTAGTTTAATTAACTGAGTAACAAATGACTGAATCTCTTTATTTTCATTACCCCAGGGATAATTCCGTCTATTATCAGGATCCATATCCCCTTCTAAGCCAACTTCATCACCATAATAGATACAAGGGACGCCAGGAAGAACAAACAGCAACAACCATGCTTGTTTCACTTTTTCGCTGTTCGATTGAAGAGCTGTAAATATTCTGGTTGTATCATGGCTTCCAATATTATTTAAATTATTCTTAAAGGCTTCTGGTGGATAATTTTCTTTTAAGTTCATGCACATTAAAACGGCTTCTTGGGTCGTCAGTTGATTATCCAACAATCCGATAATGATATCTCTGAAAGGATAATTCATTACTCCATGCAATATTCCACCTTCAAGATAATGCCGACGTTTTTTGTAGGCAATTTTATTGGTAGCATCTTCCCACACTTCGCCAATTAATACTAAGTCATCTGCTGTTTGATCTAACCTATTTCTGATTCCCAACAAGAAATCGTCATTTAGTTCATCAGCTACATCAATTCTCCAGCCACCAATCCCCATCTTTGACCAATGTTGGATCACACTATTTTCATTCCCATAAATAAATTCTTGTACTTTTTGATTTGCCTTATTTAGCGTTGGCAAGTCTTTAATACCCCACCATGAATTGAAGCCATCTGGAAAGTGATCAAATGTAAACCAATCCTTATAGGGACTGTCGAGAGATTGATAAGCGCCAACACTATTGTAAGAGTCGTATTGGTTAAAATAACGACTATCTGAACCGACATGATTAAACACACCATCCAAAATAACTTTCATCCCTACTAACTCAGACTGCACAATCAATTCTTTAAATACTGCTTCATCTCCAAACATTGGGTCTATTTTCATAAAATCGCCTGTATCATATTTATGGTTGCTACGTGCTTCAAAGATGGGATTAAGGTATAAAATAGTGACCCCTAATTTAGCGAGATACGGTAATTTTTTAATAATACCTGTTAAGTTTCCACCAAAAAATTCCCAGCGGATAATTTTACCTGCTTCATCTTTTATATACATTGGCAAGTCTTCTGGAGAAGCATAGATAAATGAATTTTTCTTTCGTTCTGTTATTTCTCCATTCTCATTTCCATTATAAAAACGATCCACAAATATTTGATAGGCCACACCTTTTTTATACCATTCTGGAGCTGGGTCATCAAAAAGATAACTTGTTAATTGGTATTTTTTTATGTCTTCTTTTTCGTAATAGATCGTACCCGCTCCACCAAGGTTGTATTGGTTATTTCCATAGTAAATAGTTCTTACGTGATGGTTTTCTTGATAATCAATTTTAAAATGATAAAAATATAGCCCACTATCATTTGATCCTTTAAAGACAGCCTTGTACCGTGTTTGGTTAATGGCTATCATTTCGATTTGAAAGCTCTCGCCAAAATCTTTATGAATCATCAAATAAACAGATTTTACATCAGCTAGTTGACAATCTAGATGAAACGTTATTTCGCTGTCTACTTTAACCGCTCCAAATGGCGATTTATATTTACTTTGCCAAGAGTGATAGGATATTTTTTCCACGTTTTAACCCTTTCTTATACACTAATTAAATGGGTTCTGTCAAAAATGATTTTTGATGCGCATCCGTCAACGGAGAATCTATTTTCCAAATTTCTTCAGCATACCGCTGAATCGTAAAGTCTGCTGAAAACGGTCCTGAACTGGCAATATTCATTAGTGATTTTTGGTTCCATTTATTTTTATTTTGGTACAACTGATCAATTTCTTCTTGTGCTTGGATATAACTATCAAAGTCTTTCAATAAAAAATATTCATCATTATGATAAACGAGAGAGTCAAAAATAGCGCGTCCTTCCGTTTCAATATCCGGAATGGTTCCATCAATAAGCGTATTTAACACTTGCTTTAATCGTGGATTGGTCTCGTATATTTCTCTTGGGTGATACGATCCATTTTCATTAAAAGCTTGAACTTCTTGATCATTCAAGCCAAACAAGAATAAATTGTCTTTTCCCACAAAATCTCGAATTTCTACATTGGCTCCATCTAGGGTTGCAATCGTTAATGCCCCATTCAACATCAATTTCATATTGCTTGTACCAGATGCTTCTTTACCTGCTAACGAAATCTGTTCACTGACTTCAGCAGCCGGAATAATAAGTTCAGCCAATGAAACGCCATAGTTTTCAACAAATACAACTTTTAATTTATCGCCAATCGTTTTATCGTTATTCACTAAGTTAGCAAGGGCATTAATTAATTTTATTATTTGTTTTGCATATGAATAACTAGGTGCTGCTTTTGCTCCAAAAATAAAAACTCGCGGTTGGATAGCTACCATTGGATCTTCTTTGATCTGCAAATACCGATTGATAATGTGCAGTACATTCAACAGTTGTCTTTTATAAGCGTGCAATCGTTTAATTTGCACATCAAACAATGCGTTGGGATTTAATTCAATGTCCATTTCTTTTTTCACGTAAGCTGCAAACTTCTCTTTATTCTTTAATTTAATTGCTCCTAGTTTGTCCAACGTTTCTTGGTTTGTCATAAATGCTTTAAAGAGTTTCAATTCTGCTGGATTCGTTTTCCAATCTATTCCAATTTTATCATCAATTAGTTTTGTTAATTCTTCATTAGCTAGATGCAACCAGCGTCTTTGCGTGATGCCATTTGTTTTATTGTTAAACTTGGCCGGATACATTTGATAAAAATCATTTAGTACATCATGCATTAAAATTTCGGTGTGCAGTTTTGCTACACCATTTACACTATGACTTCCAATAATGGCTAAGTGCGCCATTTTAACGTAGCCGTCTGCGATGATCGCTGTTCGGTACGTCAAATCTGATCCATACAAAGGCAATTTCTTTTCGATGTGTCTGTGATTGATTTCTTCAATGATCTGATAAATACGCGGCAATAACTTTCTAACCATCTCAATAGACCATTTCTCCATAGCTTCTTGTAAAACGGTATGATTGGTATAACTCATTGTTTTTTTAGTGATTTCCCAAGCTTGTCCCCAACTTAAGTCTTCGTCATCCAGAAGAACTCTCATCAATTCTGGGATAGCCAATGATGGATGGGTATCATTAATATGAATCGCTATTTTATTTGGAAAGTGTTGCCATGAAAGACCTGTTTGTTTATAATACGAAACAATACTTTGAATTCCAGCTGATGTAAAAAAGTACTCTTGTCGTAATCGAAGAATTTGACCTTCATGATTTGAATCATCTGGGTATAATACTTCCGTAATCTGACTCACTTGTTCTCTGTCAGCTATTGTATGGTAGTGGATTTCTTCTTCAGGCGGAATTTCAGCCGACCAAAGTCGTAAATTGTTTACGACATCGTTTTGGTAACCGACCATTCCCGTGTCGTAAGGAACTGCTAAAATATTTTGAGTATTAAAATAAGTTGCTTTTAGATTTCCATTGGCTCCTTCAACTAAGCCAACTTGGCCACCAAAACGAACAATTACTGCTTTATTTTCTTTACGTACTTCCCAGACATTTCCATTTCTTAACCAGTTATCTGGTAATTCAACTTGGTAACCGTCAACAAATTTTTGTTGAAATAATCCATAGCGATAACGAATACCATTTCCGTTTCCTGGAAGGCCTAACGAGGCAATTGAGTCCATAAAACAAGATGCTAAACGCCCCAAACCACCGTTTCCAAGAGCTGGATCAGTTTCTGATTTTACTATTTCTTCAAAATTTAAACCCATATCATTTAATCCGTCTCGTACAGTATCTAAAATACCTAAGTTTAGTAAATTGCTTTTCAACATACGGCCTGGTAAAAATTCTATTGAAAAATAATAGACTTGTTTGACTTGTTCACCCAAGTATTTTTGCTTAGTTTTATTCCAATCGTCTGAATAAGAAAATCTTAAATAATTTCCTAAAGCTGTGTATTGTTGTATTGGAGATGAATTTGCAAGATCAAATGCATACATATTTTCAAATGTCTGACTAAATTCTTGTTTAAACTGATTTATTGTTAAGTCCATTCCTATCCTCCATCTCCATTGAACAGTCAACGGGTTCGTTTATTCTTTTTAGAATAAAAAAATCCTGATTTAGAGTAAAGTCACAAGTTCTCTTACAACTACTCATTAAATCAGAACTTTTTATACTCTGTCATTCAATATAATTCATAAGCTCCTATATTTTTTAGCCTTATTTTTCTATTAATGATTGATAATGTTTAATGTAAATTTTCGTTGATTTTTTCCAACTGTAATCTTGACTCATCGCTTGTTTGATTAATGCCCTCCACCGTTTAGGTTCATCGTAATAAACGGCGATAGATTGGTCAATGGTTTCTAGCATCACATGGCTACGGTAATCATAAAAACTAAACCCCGTTCCTTCTCCAATAACGGCATTATAAGGTATGACTGTATCTTTTAGACCGCCTGTTTCGTGAACAATCGGTAATGTCCCATATCTAAGAGAATACAACTGTGATAAGCCACAAGGCTCAAAGGCTGATGGCATAATAAACAAGTCACTGCCAGCATATATTTGTTGTGCTAGTGTTACGTCAAAATCAATGATTGCTTTGAATTTTTCTGGATACCGCCAATTAAAATAACGGAAACTGTCCTCATACTCTTTTTCACCAGTTCCTAAAATCAACAACTGCACATCACGTTTCATCAATTCATCCATTTGTTCACGCAATAAATGACAGCCTTTTTGAGCCGTTAAACGACTAACCATTGATATAAGTGGCACATCCGGATCAACCGGCAACCCAACTTTTTCTTGTAAAAGAGCTTTGTCTTTTGATTTTCCACTTAAATCTTTAACAGTAAAATGATGTTGAATTTTTTTGTCTGTTTCAGGATTGAATTCATCATAGTCGATGCCATTTAAGATTCCACTCAACTTATACTTGTTTTGACGTAAGACTCCATCTAAATTCTCACCAAAATACGGTGTTTGAATTTCCTCAGCATATGTTGGGCTAACAGTTGTTACTTGGTCTGCAAAGAAGATTCCACCTTTTAGTACATTCAAATCCTCATAATACTTCAAACCTTGTTCGTGATAAGCATTATAACCAATGCCGTACCAATCGGATAAAACTGCTTGACTGTATATACCTTGAAATTGAAGGTTGTGAATAGTCAATACGGTTTTAATTTTTTGGTAGTCTTTTATCCAATGGTATTTATCTTTTAACAACACCGGAATGATGGCTGTATGCCAGTCATTTAAATGAAGGACATCTGGTATAAAATTAATTTTTTCCATCATTTCGCAGACGGCTTGAGAAAAGAAAGCAAACCGCTCTCCATCATCATCGTATCCATATAGATTAGGACGATCAAAATAATAACGATTATCAATAAAGTAATAGGTTACGTTATCTTTAACCAAGCGCTTTAACCCACAAAATTGATTTCGCCAACCCACTTTTACTTCAAATTGCAATACATCCTCTAGCTTATCTTTGAATTTTTGAGGCATTGTAGTATGGAAAGGTAAAACAACTTGAACATCAACACCTTGCTGGGTGAGCTCTTTTGGTAAAGCGCCAGCAACGTCTCCTAATCCCCCTGTTTTAAAAAAAGGAGCGCACTCTGCTGCTGCAAAAAGTACTTTCATTGTCATTTACGCTTTAACTCCTTTCTCAGGTTCAACGACCGTATTTTTCTTGATCACTTTAATATTATCTGCCGTCCCTTTTAAATGCACATTTTCACCTATTTTCACGCCTTTATCTAGAATAACGTATTCTAGAGAAGAGCCTTTACCGATTCGACTTCCTTGCATAACGATTGAATGATTTATTTTAGCACCTTTAGCGATTGTCACTTTACGGAAAATCAATGAATTCTCAACTTCTCCCTCGATTAAGCAATCACTAGCAAATTGTGAGTTTTTAACTTGCGCATCTTTAGAATAAAATGTGGGAGCCCCGTTTTTAACTTTTGTAATGATCGAATCTCCTCTGTTTAATAACGCGTTGTAATTTGTCTCATTCAACATGTCCATATTGGCCTCAAAGTAACTTTGGATGCTATTAATATTTTTCAAATAACCGGTATACTCATATCCAAATACTTTAACATCCTTTAAGTGGTCTTTGAAAAGGAGCATGGTCTCACTATTCAGTTTACTTTTACGAGCTTGTATCGCTAATTCAATAAACTTCTCAGCATCCATAATCACAACATCCATATTTACAGCTACTTTTTGTACATTTGATTCTAACTTATCGAAAGAAACCACATCCGTTATTCTATCGGTCGTCTGATTTTCAAATAAGAGATAGGTTTCATCATCACTTCCAATGTATGAAGGTAAGTTCATATTTTTGTACATAACCGTGATATCCGCTTCTTTTTCTTGATGGTAGCGTAAGAGTGCCTGAATATCAATATTACATAGCATTTTACTGCCCATCATCACAACATACTCTGATTTTGAACGCATCACATAATGAATTTGATCATGGTAAAAACTATTGATTGCACCCCCTTTTTCCCTCTCTACAGCTTCTCTTATCGTCATTTGTGTATGAGGAAACAAGCCCCCACCAATGGATGAATCCAAACCCCAAGAAGCTCCACTACGGATATGATCATGTAACGAGCGTCCACTCCCTGCTATGAAAAATGCAGCAGAATCAATTGCAGCATTGTGAAGACTAGTAAAAGGAAAGTCTATCAGGCGGTAACGACAGCCGAAAGGTAAGGATGCAACTGAACGTTTTTCTGTTAGAGGAAACAGTTTTAAATCATCCTCGTTTAAATTTAAAATGGCACTAATTTTATGCTTCTTCATCTTTTAGTCCTCCTATCTCTTCGTTATACCCGATAACCATAATTTCTTTTTCTTTTCCAACAAGATAAGCTCCATCATGTATTTGAGCGTTATCTCCAACAATGGCATATTTAATGACAACATTCTCTCCAATTGTGACACCCGACATAACAATACTATTTTCTACAATCGATCCTTTTCCTACTTTAACATGATGTGACAAAATAGAATGTGTGATTTCTCCTGCTATATAACAGCCATCAACAATCATCGCATCCGTTACTTTTGACGTTTCTGTCAGGAATTGAGGTGGGGCTGATGGATTTTGAGAATAAATGCGCCAATCTGAATTTCGAATATTCAATGCATGTGTCGGATCTAGAAATTCCATATTAGCTTCCCATAGACTTTCAATTGTTCCAACGTCTTTCCAGTAATCTGTAAAGGCATAAGCAAAAATGTTTTCACCGTTCCCTAAATAAGCTGGGATAACGTCTTTGCCAAAATCTTCTAATTCTCTTCTTTTTGCTTGATCTTCAACGAGGTATTTCTTCAATAAAGCCCAATCGAATATATAAACACCCATTGAAGCTAAATTACTTTTTGGTTCTTTTGGTTTTTCTTCAAACTCAATAATCCGACCTGTTTGATCCGTATTCATAATCCCAAAGCGAGGTGCTTCTTCAATAGGAACAGGTATTACCCCAACGGTCAAAGCCGCTTTTTTTAGTTTATGGAAGTCCAGCATTTCTTGATAATCCATTTTATAAATATGGTCTCCTGAAAGAACTAAGACATAATCAGGATTGTGTTGGTCAATGAAACTAATATTTTGATAAATCGCATTAGCGGTTCCTTTAAACCATTTTTCACCGTCGACACTGGCATAAGGTTGGAGTATCGTCGCTCCACCATTATGAATATTTAACCCCCACGATGCACCATTTCCTACATGTTTATTTAACTCTCTGGGTTGATATTGTGTAACTACCCCAACATTTTTTATACCTGAGTTAACACAATTACTTAAAGCAAAATCAATAATCCGATATTTTCCACCAAAAGGTACTGCCGGTTTGGCTATTTCTTTCGTTAATTTTCCTAAACGCGAACCTTGCCCACCTGCTAAAATCATCGCTAATGTTTCAATTTTACTCATATCACTTGGAAGAGTATTTTTAAACTACTCTTCCTCTACCCTCCTTTTTAAGTCTAATTAGCTTTTGGAACTCCTTTTATTCTTTTAGGTCTTAGAATTACTACACTCATAGCTGGAAGAATTAGTTCAACATGATTCTGTTGTCGGTTAAAAGACTCATTGACTGTTTTTAGAGGACCTTGATTCTTTGTCCATACACCTCCAAATTCAATCATTTCTGTATTCAATAGCTCTTCGTACGTTCCTTCATAAGGAACCCCTACTTTAAATCTGGGCCGCTCAATCGGCATAAAGTTGCAAAGTACAATTAAGAAGTCACGTGTTTTTTGGCCTTTTCTGATAAAGGTCAAAATACTTTGCTCTGCATTATCAGCATCTAGAATTTCAATACCTGATGAGTCATGGTCAATTTCCCATAAAGCTCGTTCTTTTTTATACAATTCATTGATCGTTTTTGTAAAATACTGGTGTTTTTTGTTCATCTCATCTTCTAGGCTCGTCCATTCTAATTCAGAATGAACACGCCATTCTAAAAATTGGCCAAATTCATTTCCCATAAAATCTAATTTTTTACCTGGATGAGTCATCTTATAAACTTCCATCACTCGTAAACCGGCAAATTGATTGTAGCGATCCCCTGGCATTTTATGCATCAGTGATTTCTTTCCATGGACAACTTCATCATGAGAAAAAGGCAAAATAAATTGTTCATTGAAAGCGTACATAAATGAAAAAGTGATTAAGTTGAAGTGATATTTCCTTTGATGTGGTTCTAATTCGAAGAATTTTAAGGTGTCGTTCATCCATCCCATGTTCCACTTGTAATTAAAACCTAATCCGCCTTGATCGACAGGGCTAGTTACATTAGACCACGCTGTACTTTCTTCGGCGATCATCAGTGTTTGAGGGTGGCGATGTAAAATAGTCGTATTTAGTTTTTTTATAAAGTCCACACCTTCACGATTGTGGTTGCTTCCATCTTCATTAGGTGTCCAAGGGCCTTCATCATAGTCTAAGTACAACATACTTGAAACGGCATCTACTCGTAATCCGTCTAAATGAAATTGTTCGAGCCAGAATAAAGCATTAGAAATTAGGAAACTGTGTAGTTGCGCTTTTCCAAGGTCAAAATTCATGGTTCCCCATCTAAAGTTTTGAGCTTTATTTGTATCTGTGTATTCAAATTGAGCCGTCCCATCAAAATAAGCCATTCCATAATCATTGCGGTTAAAATGACCCGGAACCCAATCCATAATGACGCCTAAATGTGCTTGATGAGCTGCTTCTACAAAGTTTTGAAATTCTTCCATCGTTCCATATTTAGATGAAACAGCGTAATACCCAGTTAATTGATAGCCCCATGAAGCATCAAGAGGGTGTTCCATTAACGGCATGAATTCTATATGTGTGTACCCCATTTCTTTTGCATATGGGATAAGTTCTTCTTGTAATTCTACTAAGCTATACCACGAACCATCGGCATGACATTTCCACGAACTTAGATGAACTTCGTAGATGTTCATCGGACGTGTTGTGTTGTTGTATCTTTTTTTATTGGCCATCCATAAACTATCTTTCCATTTCTTTTGTGGCAAATCCTTTACTACTGACGCGTCTTTAGGACGCACTTCAAACGCATAAGCATAAGGATCAATTTTTAATTTTATTTTTCCATTTGCTTGTTCGATTAAATATTTATAACACTGTCCTTCTTGTGCAACAGGTGTAAAAACTGTCCACGTACCGGTCTCGGCTACTCTTTCCATTTCTATTCCATCAGTCCAACTACAAAAATCTCCTACCAGAGAAACTTTTTTTGCATGAGGTGCCCATACAGTAAATCGAAAACCTTCAGTTCCCTCGTAAATTTCACAAGAACAACCTAACGCCAAGTAGCTATCAAAATGTTGGCCTGTATTGAAAAAATACATTTCCTTTTCTAATAATTCTAGATTTGATTCTTTATTCACTTGTTTAACCAATTGTCGGACTCCTTTCTGTACAAAAGAATGATAAGTAAACCTTACACTCATTATTTTATCATTTTTCCTTCATAATGACACCCTATATCTATTTTCTCTCATATTTAACTAGTTACCCTCCCCAAACACTAATTCTATCAACATTTTTCTCCTGTTTAATTGTTAAAAAACTCCGCAATGACAACGTTTTCTTAAAGTGAAAATTTTTTATTTTTTCTAATGTTTCTGAGTTTATTTTCATTTTCTCTCATTTTCCATTAACTTATTTAATCTTTTTATGATGATTCGTCTCTTTTAATGCTTTGGTAGCTTTTTCGAAAGTTTCAAATGGAGGATTCTGGATACCTTCACCAATCACTGCGATAGCAAAATCTTTGTGGGCAATAGTTATATTACTAATTGGACCTTTCCCAGTTGCTATCATCTTTCTTACGTCGATTCTTGTTAGCACACCCCTAAATTCTAAAACTAGAATAGGAACGTTAGGATTTTCTATTGTTATGATTTTTAGCATTTCTTTCAAAATCATTCATTGCTTCCCAACTAAAGGGACCATTGCCCTATTTTTCCAATGCCATTTGCTGCATCTAATGCACATTTACATAAGAGCATCCATATAGGACCATAGAAATAATCCCTGCTCGCTACAAAATTAAACACTTTGGTTTTTAATGAATCAGCTGCTTTTACAATGTGAGAAACCTAAATTAGTAACGTAGAATAATAATTCTTAATCAATCAACTCCATGTCAATTGAAGAAACACGCTATAAATAATATCTATCCAAACCCAAATTAAATTTTTCTATATTTTTTAGCTATTTAGCCATTATATAGAATGAAAAATATAGGGTTATCTTCATTAAAATGGTATACTATGCGTATAGCAAGCGGTTTCATTTCTATTATTATCTGATAAGATGAGGAGACTATACTATGCTGACGGTCTATAATCTTTACAATTAGCTCCATTCAAATAATCTAACGTTATTCCCCGTTTTAAAAGGCTAGTTAATAAAATTTCTAGTGTTACTATTATGGCTAATCTAGATGCACTAGATTAGTTTTCCTTTTTGAAACTGTTAATTGCTTTGAAAATCACACAAAATTTAACCAATCACCCTTTTATGTCTTTGATGATTTTATCATTCACCCTTTTTAAAAGAACGATGTGCTTCAAAAAGAAAGACAAAAGATTTCCATCTACACATTGAGTACATTATACGACCATAACAAAAGTTTCATAATGCATTAATTGCGACTCTTGAGTGAAGGATTTACAATCCATTTACTATTACCAAAACCTCTAGATAACTCTATATCCATCGCAAAGGCTTACTTTATTAAATTGAAAAACCGCCCTGTTAATCTACTTGATTTTAAAGATACAGACGAGTTACTTAAAATCCAATTGGCTCTAAAAATGCATCAAATGATTTACCAACGAGACTGAATCAAGCTATTTATCAAAGCTTCACTACTCATTTTATCTTTTTATCAAAAAAAAAATCTAAAGATGTGCATAATCTTTATAGGAATGGTAAACTGCTTGTATCTATTTTAAATCTTTTTACTTCTGAGATGCTAAAAAAGACTTTCTAAATGTTATCCTGTTTTACTATTTATTATATAGAGAAATCTAATTTAGAGGAGGTGAATAAATTTGAATATCTTACTTTTAAGTGCGGGTTTTGTTGGATTAGTCATTGTAGGATTAACCATTCATTATTTATTAGGTGGTTTATTAGCTGTTGGTAGTTTTGCTGCTTATTTCTTTTTAAACGGTAATGGTGAATGGTTTCCTATCGTGATTTTTGTACTAGGAATTTTTTTATTACTCTTCGAAGTCTTTATTCCTGATTTTGGTATAGCTGGAATATTAGGAGGTGTTTTACTTTTTGGAGGTATCTATCTTAACTATGGAGATGCTGGGCAAAGTTTGCTTGAATTAAGTATTGCTGGTATTATTTCCGTGGTTTTAGCTATCATCCTTTTAAAAAAAGGTTATTCTTTTGGGAATTTCAAAAAATTAATTTTAGAGGAGAACTTAACTAAGATTAGTGGGTACTCGAGCACCAAGGATTACACTGATTATTTAGGAAAAAAAGGAATCACTACTACTATATTGAGACCTACTGGTAAAGTAGCCTTTGATGGAAAAGAAATAGAAGTCCTAAGTTCAGGAGAACAAATTGAGCCAGAAGTCTTTGTCGAAGTGATTAAAGTCGAAGGTTCAAAAATAATAGTCAGGAGAGTGTCGTAAATATGTTATTAGAAGAAACTAGTGGTTTAATAGGTATTGGAATGATCGCGATCATCGTTATCATCATTTTGAGCATGTTTTTCCGTTTTGTACCAGTAGGATTATGGGTAACGGCTTACTTCTCAGGAGTTAAAGTTTCAATTGGTACATTAGTTGGTATGCGTTTAAGAAGAGTAGCTCCTCAAAATATTATTCGTCCATTAATAAAAGCTACAAAAGCTGGCTTGGATATTAATATCAATGAATTAGAAGCTCACTATTTAGCAGGCGGAGATATCAATCAAGTTATTGATGCTTTAATCGCTGCACAACGTGCCAACATTAATTTAGTTTTCAAACAAGCTGCTGCTATTGATTTAGCTGGTCGTAATGTGTTTGAAGCGGTTCAAGTTAGTGTTAATCCTAAAGTCATTGAAACACCTGTCATTGCTGCTATGGCAATGAATGGGATTGAAGTTAAAGCTCGTGCTAAAGTTACTGTACGTGCGAACATTGAACGTTTGGTTGGTGGTGCTGGCGAAGAGACTATCATTGCTCGTGTTGGTGAAGGTATCGTAACTACTGTTGGTAGTGCAGAAAAACACACCGATGTTTTAGAAAATCCAGACTCTATTTCAAAAATGATTCTAAAAAAAGGCTTAGATTCTGGTACTGCTTTTGAAATTCTTTCAATTGATATTGCAGATATTGACGTTGGTCGTAACATCGGTGCCAGCTTACAAATGGAACAAGCTGAAGCTGACAAAAATATTGCTCAAGCAAAAGCTGAAGAAAGACGTTCAATGGCTATCGCTCAAGAACAAGAAATGATAGCAGAAGTTCAAAAAATGCGCGCTCGCGTAGTAGAAGCTGAAGCTGAAGTTCCTTTAGCAATGGCAGAGGCATTAAAATCAGGTAATTTAGGTGTGATGGATTATTACAATATGAAAAATATTGCTGCTGATACCTCAATGAGAGATTCTATTTCTGAGTTAGGCGAAAGTGAACGTGATGAATAATGGAACTCTTTGCACTCCTTAGTTTTTTAAGTTTTCTTATCCCTCTACTTCTTATTGTCACAGTTATTAGATCAATAAGTAATGCACTATTTAATCAAAAAAATGGTAAAAATGGTGCAGTATCTAAGTATCAAGAATTTATGAAGGAGATCAATCAGGAAAAAGATCGATTGAGAAATGTACCTGACAAAAAAGACGTTTCGCGCAATGACCCAAAAGCTGCTAATTTAGCACAACAGCGAAATAATCTTTCTCAATCTGCCAAACATGCTCCATACCAACAATCACCAGTAAGAACAAAAAGAGAGCCTTTAGCAGAACGGAATCGGATTCAACCCGTCACGAAAAGTGCTGCTATTTCTCGCTCATATTCTGACATGCCAAGTCCAGTTAAGAATTTTGTTCAAACAAAAAAACAAGTGAACAAGAAAATAAAACAGACACCCCGTCAAAAAGAAATTATAAAGGGATTTATCTATAAGGAAATTCTAGATAAACCTCGTGCAATGAACCCGTATAGATAAACAGAGAAGTCTAGGACATATGTCCTAGACTTTTTTTGTCTATTAGTTATTCTAGAAATTACTCCAAAAGAAAATTTTGTTTATTTAAATTATTATTATTCAAATAAAAGTTCTTCATTTTTTTTATAATTGTATAAAGCTCCAATAATGTTGGCCTTATTTCCATGCCGACTTCTTTCAATAAGTGGAACATAAAATAACTCAGTATTTTTTTCTTTAAATACTTCTACTACGTTTTTTTTAATCAGTTCAAGTAGTAAAGACTGTTTACTAATACCACCACTAATTAGAATTTTTTCAGGATCTAAAATAGTTTGCAGGTTAAAAATCTGAACAGCCAATGTACGACAATATTCATTTAAACAAGCTAACACTTCAAGATTGCCTTCATTTGCATATTTAAATACAAGGTAACCGTCTATTTCCTTTAATGGGATTTTACAGCGGACTGAGATTGTTTTAAATAATTTTCTTAATCCTGTTTGAAAACCAAACATATAATCTTCATCGGAACTTCTATCCGAATTGGTTTTAATAAATGAAACTTCACCAGCGGAATAATGGTTCCCTTTCAATAATTTTCCATTGCTTATGATTCCCCCACCGATTCCTGTTCCCAAAACAAGGATTACCCCATTTTCTACTCCCTTAAAGTTTCCTTTCCACAATTCTCCTAATGCTGCGGCTTTTCCGTCATTTTCAACATGAATAATTGTAGGACACCGCTCTTCTAGCAACGATATCATATTCATGTTTTTTATATACTCGAGTGTCCCACCATGAACAGCAAAACCCGTTCTTGAATGAATAATTCCAGGCATACTAATTGCCATGCCTTTAATCTTGTCTGCATACGCATCATAAATCTCACCCATTACTTCAACAAAACTATCCAATGAATCCATCGGCGTTCCTTTTTCATAGACAACTTCTATTTCACCTTCATCATTGATTAGCCCATATTTTATTTGTGTTCCTCCAACGTCTACCCCTAAATAATCAGCCATCTTTTCACTCTCCTTACCTATACATGCTAGAATTCTTTTGTTTTTTAGTAAGCGCTTTTTACATTTGTTCTTTGATAGTCTTTGACTTTACATTAAGTTTAACACGATTAGGCTAAAACAGCATTTTTTGCCTCTTCTTCTTGTTGTTAAATCTGCTTAATTTGGCTATACGTATAAAAAAATACAGGTGCTTTAAAAGCAATCTGTATTATTAAATAACTATTTTTCTTATTTATTTCATAAAATATTTTTCAATTGATTTATTCAATAGAGGGAATAATATTGGTGCTAATATTAAATAAAAACCACCATTTCCAAGAGCATGCAATGTATCAAAAGGTAGTCCAGAAAGATAATAGACCCAAAAATTTTGAATACCGAAAAAAGGTGCTTGGATTAGCGATACCAAAAAACCATAGATATAGCCAGTTAATATGGCATATAGAACCATTACAGAAAAAGGCGCCTTTTTGAAAAGTGGCTTTATTAATAGGCCTGTACTAATAATTATTAGTGCAAACGAAACAATCTGTGCGATTGTCCAGACTCCCATTCCTAAGTTAATATTGGAAATCAGAATAGATAAAGTCGCGACAATTAAAGCATCGGCTACTCCAAGAGTGAGTGTTAAAATGATTAAAATAACCGTTACCGGTTGGACGTTAGGTAAAAATTGAAATACTAAACGGCTAACATAACAAAGTGTTGTCAACATAGCTAACAAGGTCATTCTTTGAACAGAAAATTTATGTGGAGGCCGCTTACATGCCATCTAAATTCCACACAATGATATCTTGATCTTCTACTATATAATCGCTAGCACCTACTGTAGCTTGTTCTCCATTAATCGTATACAACCAATATTTCCCTTCTTTTTTGTTCTGTTCATACCCTTCAATAGCGGAAATAAAGCCATCTTTAGCTATAATCTCATAATTTTCTTCCATAACCTCTAATAGATTTTGACCTTCTTCAACTTTTAATTCTTTTGAACTATTTGACAAAACTTTTTCTTCTTCTTGTAAGACAATAGAAGTTGAAATTGTTTTAGTCGCTGCGACTTCAACCTCACTTGGAACTAGTGCAGAACTTTCATTTACAGCTGTTTGATTTGTATCTGCACAGGCTGTTAATGCTAGTAAGGTGATAAATATAAATCCTAATTTTATTTTTAATTTCATCTTAATTTCCTCCATTTTTTCACTTACAAAACTAAATTTCTATCTTTTCACCGACCTTATTTCGAAATGATTTCAGTTCATTTAATGGCTATCATCTTTTTTTAAAGAGGTATGAAATACTTTCCCACCACGCTCATATAGAGGTTCCGCTACCTTATTTTGATGATTGACCAAACGAGCAAGTACGAAAAGATAGTCTGATAATCGATTGATAAAAATTCCTGCATGCGGGTTGGTTTCTTCTTCTGAAGCAAAACTAACCATTCTTCTTTCTGCTCTTCTGACAACCGTTCGAGCGATATGCAATAAGCTAGCCACAGGTTGCCCCCCTGGTAAAACGAATGACTCAATAGCTGGTGGAATAGGCGCATAACAATCTATCCTAGCTTCAATCCAAGTGATACTTTCTTTTGTCAACTTATAGGAATTTTTTCCATGAGGAGTTGCTAAATCAGTTCCGCAGTCAAACAAATAATGTTGGATTTGTATTAATTCATTTTTTAATGTAACGTCTTGCTCATTCATTTGACTTACTATATATCCAATTAATGAATTTGCTTCATCAATTGTTCCATAGGCCTCAACTCTTAGTGCATCCTTTTTTACAGTTCGTCCACCGATTATGTTCGTGTTTCCATAATCTCCTCTTTTAGTATAAACTTGCATCCCATCACCACTTTCTTATATCCACTACAAAAAACAATATATAGTGTTTACATCATATTAAACCACTATATATTGTATGTCCAGGTTTTTCAAGCACTTAATTTCAATCCTACAACCGCTACTACAATCATACCCATAAATAAAAATCGTTTTCTGTTTTTTGACTCTCCATAAAATAAAATACCAACAATTGTTCCTCCAATTGTACCTATTCCTGTCCAGATTGCATAAAAAACGCCTAATGGTAATAAGTTATTGAACATAAGAGCAACAAAGATAGCTTTTCCACTGTATTTTAGCTATCCAAAAACTGAATGCACATTGTTCCTATCATTTTTCATCTGTTTCCTTACGCTTTCTTTGGCTATTATTTGTTTATCATTAAAGTGAATTAAACGCATAGCACTATAAATAACAAACGATTTTTTATTTTCATTTTATTTCCAAGCTTTTTTCAGCGTATCAGTAGCTTTAATAAGAATAAACAAACGGATACTTCCCATCGCAAACAATAGATGATTTTTTAATTGTACCATACTTTAATTAACCGAAAATAAACCCGATATTAATCAACATACCTGATAAAGCCATTATATCCTGTACATATTTCTTTTTATATTCATCCTTCTGGTAATTCTTTTTGCATAAATAGGTTCTTCACTTTTTCACTTTCATTATTGCACTTCTTCTTGGCGCTTCTCCATCTACTTTTAAAGTAAATCATTGCTTTCATGAATCATTCATATCATTTTTTATAGAAGTATCTTTATGATGATTAATCAAAAAAGATAAGTTCAGGATATTTTTCCTCTGAATTGTCCAGTACGGCAATAACATTTACAAGCTTCGTGATTGCTCACAAAATAATGAAGTTATGAAATCAGGCTTGGGTTTTGTTAAGGCGTTTTGGATGATAATCCTATATAACTTAATTTTTCTACGAATTTTTATATTTTGTTCAAATCTATTTTGCTAACCTCAAATTCTATTTTTACTTTACTTAGATTAAATCATATTTGTACTTGATCAATTTTTCAGTATTTTTTTGTTTAATAATTAAGGTTTCTATTAAGATACGTTCATTCCTCTAGAGTAGCAAGTTATTCTATGCTAGAATAATGCATGAACTTATTTTGGAAAGAGGTTATAGAATGGCACATTCTTATTTTTCAGAATTTTATAAAAAAACAAAGACAGAAAGAACCCAAGCACTGCTTGATGCCGGGGTTATCAATGAACAAGATAGGCTGTTTCTCTCTGAAAAGACGCTATTACCCGATCAAATAGCCGATCATATGATTGAAAATCAACTAACACAATATGCTCTTCCTTTGGGAGTTGCTTTAAATTTTTTAATAGATCATCACTCTTTCACTATCCCAATGGTCACCGAAGAACCATCTGTTATAGCTGCAGCCAGCTCTGCAGCTAAATTAGTTGCCCAAGCTGGTGGATTTAAAACTCATTTAACCGAACGAAAAATGATCGGACAGATTGCTTTAAAAAATGTTTCAAACTTAACTTTCGCCTTAGAACAGTTATCTTTACATAAAGAAACCATTCTAAAAAAAGCAAATGCTGCTCATCCTTCTATTGTAAAACGAGGCGGTGGTGCAGGTGATGTGAATTTCCGCACTATTGCAGCGACAGAGCGTTCCCCAGAATTCTTAGTTGTTCATGTCCATGTAAATGTTTTAGAAGCTATGGGTGCTAACATTGTTAATACAATGATGGAAGCAGTCACTTCCTATATTGAAGACATTACTGACGGAACGGCTTTGATGAGTATCCTATCTAATTATGCGACTGAATGTTTAGCTACCGCTACTTGCCAGATTCCTACTGATTTATTAAGTCGTGGAGATTTTACAGGTGAAGAAGTAAGAGATCGTATAATTGAAGCCTCCCAATTTGCTTATGTAGATCCTTACCGTGCTACAACGCATAATAAAGGTATCATGAACGGAGTTGACGCTGTAGTCTTAGCAAGTGGAAACGATTGGCGTGCAGTCGAAGCAGGTGCACATGCTTATGCTGCTAAATCTGGACAATACCGCGCTTTATCTGTTTGGGAAAAAGCTGATAATGGAGACTTAATTGGCTCTTTAACTTTACCTTTACCTGTTGGGTTTGTAGGCGGATCTATTGGTATCCATCCTACTGCTCAATTCAGCCAACGATTATTGTCCATAAAAACGGCTAAAGAACTGGAATCGGTCATTGTTTCAGTAGGCTTGGCTCAGAATTTTTCTGCTTTAAGAGCTTTAGTGACCGAAGGCATTCAAAAAGGGCATATGGGTTTACAGGCTAAATCATTAGCCATTAATGCTGGGGCAACTGGCGATAATATCGAACTCGTTGCAAACGGATTAAAGAAAAGTACTCATATGAATCTAGAAATAGCTATAAAATTATTAGATGCTATCCAACATCAGAAATAGCTAGTCAACTAATAGACAAGTTAAATCATCTTGGCTAAACAAAATACAGCAAGGAAGGAGTCTGCAACACTATGGAAATTTGGATTCAACAAATTATGGAACAGTTTGGCTATATTGGTGTCGCATTTTTAATCATGATTGAAAATGTCTTCCCACCTATCCCATCGGAAGTTATTTTAACTTTTGGTGGATTTATGACCACTAATACAAACTTAACTATTACTGGCATGATTATCGTTTCAACCATTGGCTCTGTTATCGGAGCTTTGATATTATATGGTGTGGGTTCTTTTTTAGATATTACTCGTTTAGAAAAAATTGTCGATCGTTGGGGTCACATCTTGCGGTTATCAAAAAAAGATTTGCATAAAGCAAACCAATGGTTCCTTAAACATGGTGTCGCAACAGTATTTTTTTGTCGTTTTATTCCATTAATTAGAAGTCTTATTTCAATTCCAGCTGGAATGGCAAAAATGAAGATAGGTCTTTTCCTTTTTTTCACAACTGTTGGTTCATTCATTTGGAATACCATTTTGATTTATTTCGGTGCTCTTGTTGGATCGAATTGGAAAGTAATCGTCTATTATATGTCTATTTATTCAAAAATAGCCTATGTTATTATTTTTATAGTCATCTTGGCCGGTCTAATCTGGCTTTTACGTAGAAAGAAAAAGAATAAAATGGATAGTTAAAAATAGCTTTTCACTTAAATTTCTTCCAGAAATTATTATTCAACATAAAAAGACTTTGGATAAAAAAATTAAAAAATACACTCCCAAAACTAATGGCTCAGCTACTCATTAGTGGGAGTGTATTTTTCTTTATTTCTATTTAACTTTAAAGGGGTGGAACGATTTTTTTGTGAAACCTACTTTTGTCCCAGCTACTTTCATCCATTTTATTCATCCACATTTAAAACGTATTCGTAAGCAGTAATTTTACCTTTTATTCGTTGTATCTCAAGTTCATTTTCAATGTAACTAATCGAATTACTTAAATCCATTGTACGTTTTGCTGTCAAACGATCTAATTCCTTTTTTGATTCATTTAATAAGTGTATTACATCTGACTCTGTCATATAACCCATCATAAATTCCTCCTAAAAAGACATTTTGCTACAAGTCAACTATACTCTCATTATTATTAATTGACCATTAAATACACCTTACTGATTCAAATTAATGACCTTAATCATCGTTAGCTGTATCTACAAGTAAATAACTATCCCACTCTGGAATAGCAAAAAAGCTATTTTTTTACAATCGTGTAATTCAACTAATAAAAAATCCTTCATTGCTGAAGAAGACTGATTTTTTTGGCTACTGCTAATAAACCTGACAGAAAAAATATTCGATCAAGGCACATTTATCCATTCAATCAATTCTGGTTCAGTCATTTTTTCACATACCAAATAAGCCCTGCTCAAGCACTAACCTATACTTCGGCTGTTAAAGAGTCTAAAAATTAAGTTGATTACTTTATGAATGGTATACCTATGCATTCCTATTTTTCATACAATTAAATTATAAAACTTTCACTAAATTAATCTACTAAAATCAGTTAATTGAAAAGAAAATTTAGTCGTTTTTTCATTTGGAAATCATTAATTATCTATCGCATAAGAATGTAAACGTTTTTCGTTGTATTCTTTTTATTTTTTTCATAGATTCTTTTTTATTTCTATTATTTCACGTCATTTTTATGATATTATGAACAAAGCGAAAACTAGCTTAACTTCAGCATTTATTCATTGGTTACATAAGTTATTCGCAAATTTATTTATATGAAAAGGTGAAAATTATGTGGTTTATTTTTACACTGGTCTCTATTTTTTCTTGGGGAACAGCAGATTTATTTTATAAAAAAAGTTCTAATCCAAAAGACCCCTACAGTCATTTGAGAATAGTGATAATGGTTGGTTCAGTTATGGGAATTCACGCTCTGTATACTCTTTTGTTTACAGATATTTCCTACGATCCGATGAATATCATTCGTTACTTACCTGTTTCTAGTATGTATATTCTTTCAATGACCATTGGGTATATTGGGTTACGCTATATTGAGCTTTCCGTTTCATCTCCTATCATGAATTCATCCGGTGCTATTGCTTCTTTACTGACATTTATATTCTTAGGTCAGGTCATGACTGGCGTACAATTTTTTGCTGTTGCTGTTATTTCAGTTGGCATATTGCTATTATCTATCTTTGAAAAAAGAGCCGCAGATTTAGACAGAATAAAGCATAAAGAAAAAGTTGATCGAAAATATCAAATTGGTGCACTCGCTATTCTTTTACCCATTTTATATGCGATTATTGATGGTTTGGGGACATTTGCAGATGCTTTCATTTTAGACAAAGTCATGAGTGAGAACCAAGCTAACACTTCTTATGAACTAACTTTTCTAATTTGTGCTATTCTAGCGGCTTTTTATCTACTAGTTGTAAAGAAAAAATCCTTTAATCTATTTGAAGAACGAACAAAAGGCTATGCTGCCATATTTGAAACGATTGGTCAATTTTTCTATGTGTACGCTATTGCTGGAAATGCCATTATTGTCTCACCTTTGATTTCTTCTTATAGTATTGTTTCTGTTATTCTTTCGCGTATTTTCTTAAAAGAAAAATTAACTAAAGCTCAATACTGGGTTATTGCTGCTATTATGGTCGGAATTTTCATTTTAGGTTTTGAATAAAAAAAGGGGTTTTGAGACTTTTGTCTCAAAACCCCTTTTTTTATTTTCTATGCTATTAAAGCCTCTGTAGATTCCTTATTTTCTATTTTTTTCTGTTTTCTCCTTTGAAAGAAGTGCATATATAAAAATAATAAACCACTAGACACAATAAGAATACTGACTAAAACAAGATTACTTTGCATAAAAAGATCTTGACCTATCCCACCAGAAATGGCTTCTCTAAATCCATAAATAGAATAAGACATTGGTAAATATGGATGAATAGATGTAAAGAAGTGATTTGTTAATGGCATTGGGAATGTTCCGCCTGATCCACCTAATTGGACGACTAGTAATATCATCGCAATAAAACGACCAATATTATCTAAGGATATGGTCAAGAACGTGACTATTCCCATGAATGCTAAAGCTGTTATTATAGTCACTGTGAACAAATTCCCCACAGATTGCACATGCAATCCTAGCATCAATAGCAATCCAGCTTCAATAACCGCCATCATTATTGCTGCAGTCAATGCTACAGAAAGTTTGCTTATCCAAAAAGAAAATCCTAATGGTCCATTTAAAGGCGATTTTCGTATTGGATAAATCGTATTGAAAACTAATGTTCCTACATATAAAGCCACTGACATAATATAAGGGGCTAAAGCAGCACCGTAGTTAGGGATATGACTGTATTCTCTATGAATTAATTCTGTTGGATTTGAGAACATACTAAAGGTTTCATCTGTTGGATCAATAGCATTAACCTTTTTTGAACCATCTCGTAAACCAGTTGCTAATGTAGTCGTTCCATCTTTCAACGTAGCTAATCCATTCCCTAACATAGTCGATCCATCTGCTAATTTAGTAGAACCATCATTAATTTGACTAGCTCCACCAGCTAATTGATCTGCACCATTTAATAGCTTACTAGAATGAGTGGTTAATTGATTGGTGCCTTGCACTAACTGATTAGAGCCGCTGTTTAATTGATTTACTCCCTCAATTAAAGAGGGTAATTTCCCAGCTACTTGACTGAGCCCACCACTTAACTGAGTAGCCCCTGAATTCAATGCCTTAGAATTATTTTCTAACTGGTTAACACCTTTTTGTAAAGTACTAACGCCGTTTGTATAAGTTGTCATTCCTGCAACTAAGCCATTGTCCCCTTTTAACCCACCTTGAATGGTAGCAAGACCTTGATTTAATTCAGACATTCCTTGAATAACGCCTTTGTCTTTACCTTCACCCATTTGAGTTAAAACCGTTTGAACACTTGTTAATCCGCCACGTAACTCAGTAATAGCTTGAACAGCACCAGGAAGAGCTTGATTCGAACCCGCTGCTAGTTTAGCCACTTGAGTTTTTAAAGTCGTTAATTGACTTGTTAATCCAGCTAATTCTTCAAGTTGTGTTTGTAAGTCTTTAGCTGAAGTTCCTGCATTAGTAGCTTCTTGTCCTATAGCTATTAAATTTTCACCAGCAGCAGCTGTTTGGCCACCAATGTCTTGGACTAACGTAACGTTTTCTTTCCCTTGTACTTGCAACTCCTCTTTTAAACCATTTAATAATTCTGCTCTTTGAGTTTCATTCAAACTTTTGAAAGCTGCTGTTTTTTGGACAGTACTAATTGTACTCGTTGCATTTTCTTGAGTTTTAACACCTAGTGTTTGTGCAGCTGTTCCAATATCTGATAAATGGTCACCGGCTTTTGTTAAATTATCTTCCATACCCACCAGATTTGTCCCTACATTAGTTAAATCTGTAGTAATTGAATCGGTATTTACCCCACCGGTTTCAGCGCCTAGAGCAGTATTCAAAGTCTGAATACCCTTATTTATCTGAGGCAAACTAGCTGTTAATGTATCTAAATTATTTTGATTTTCGTCTGACATACTGTTTCCAAGTGATGTAGATAGTTGATTTAATCCGTCTAGTAATTGATCACTACCGGTCTTGACTTGGTCTACACCACTACTCAAACTACCCACACCATTTTGAAGTTTAACATTATTAGCTGTCAATTGGCTTGCTCCTGAATCTAGCTGGCTGACGCCATTTGTATAGGCTGTTAACCCTTCAGTCAAATCAGAAGCTCCATTGTTTAATTGAGTAACACCATCTTTTAGTGGACCAACGTTAGAAGCTAATTGTCCAATACCTTCATTTAATTTAATCGCCCCTAAATCTAATTGAGCAACTCCATTTGTGTATTCCTTTAAACCGATGCTTAAAGTATCTGCTCCTTCACTAAATGACAGCGTGCTATTGGCTAACTTAGTCAAATTCCCAGTTATTTCTTTATTTCCGTCAGCTAACTTTTCTGTTCCTCCATCTAATTCATCCGATCCATCAGCAGCTTTGGCAAATCCTTCTCCCACTTCTCTTATTTGATCAAATAGAGCTTCTGTGTATGCTTTTGTTACATTTTCAGAAACTTCTTTTTTAACTTCTTTTACAGCTGCATTACTAATTACTTCACCAATGAAGTTTAATGACCCATTTGTTTTATAAATCAAATTCATTTTTTTCGGATGCTTATCCATTAATGTGGCAGCATCTTTTGAGAAGTCTCTTGGTATAGTCATCACCATATAATACTTTCGATTTTTTAATCCCTTTTCAGCTTCACTTGGGGCAACAAAATGCCAATCTAAAGAATCATTGCTTTTTAAATTCTCTATTAATTCAGAGCCGATAGCCAATTTTTTCCCTTCATAATCAACTGATTGATCTTCATTAACGACTGCAACTGAAAGTTCATCTGTACTGCCATAAGGATCCCAGTTAGCCTTTAAAAAGAAGCCTGCATACAATATTGGAATAAATAACATCACTAAACAAGAAATAAGTAACACTTTATTAGAGAAAATCTCTTTCCATTCATTTTTCAACAGTTTCATTAGTACTTTTCCACACCTTTCTTAGCTCTAAACTAATTTTCTTTCGTTTCATTCCAATTAAGAATTGGGATATCTCGATGATTCAACGATTCACGAATCAATTGCGCTACTGTTTGTTGACGAAGATAGTTTTTATATTGGTTGTCTGCTTGTTTAAACACCTCTGTTAAAACTATTTCCCCATGATTAGCCGTCGGCCCCAAATCCGAAAAAACCTGATTAATCATTCCTGTATTAGGATACGTAATAATTGGCCCTTCCAAGGCTTCGACTACTTCTAATAAATGAATGCTTTCTGGGTCTTTAGCTAACGAAAAACCGCCATTGCTACCTGAAATAGATGTAACCAGGTCATTAACGACTAATTTTCTCATTATTTTTTTTATATAAGAAGGTGATGCTCCTTTTAACCTTCGATTGATAATATGAGAAGCAATGGGAAATCTTTTGTCCTGCGTTGCCAATAAGGTAATAATACAAACAGCCTGCTCCAAACCTTTTGTTAAATTCATTCTTTCGCCTCTTTTCATATTTTGAATCAGCTCTATTTAATGTCCATTATGGACTTCTTATATCCATAAACAAATTTACTCTTATTTTTAAAAAAAAGCAATCAAAATATTTTAATTTTTAAAATTTATTCGCTATTTATTTGTTAAGCATCTAGCTCGTTATCTTTTTTTCTTATTAGAAATAAAAAAAGTAAGGATAGGACATAAGTCCCACCCTCACTTTAAAATTTTTATTCTATCACTTACTACAAAAAGTAAACTAGACCAGCGCTTCACGAGTAATACTCGCTAGTCTGTCACACTTCGACTACTTTTATTGTAAACTATTTTTGATATACGTTAAGATGTCATCAACAGACTTTTTTAAATCTTGAACCGATAGAACTAGATTTGTTTCTATCGGCGCTTCAAACTCTCCTGTTTGTTGAGCAAACAATAATCTTTGTTGAATATTTTCTGGGCTATCGCCTCTTTTTTCCATTCTTTGTTGAATCTCTTCTTCCGTCATTTCTAAATAAATAATTTTTGTATAGAAGGGATAAACTTCTTTTAGAGCAGCTGCACCATTTTTATCCAAAACGACACTCATTACGTCATGAAGATCCAATCCTTCTTCTACGGTATCTACTGTTAGTCCATAAAGATAGTTATTATATAAAGAGTTTTCAATAAACGCTATATTGGACATATCCGATATTTCTCTAAAATAATAATCTGTTCCCTCTACTTCGCCATCTCTTTTTGGTCGTGTAGTCGTAGTAACTAATTTAGGAACCCCAGTTTTTTCCAATGCGTTAGCCAAAGTTGTCTTCCCACTTCCACTAACACCTACTAGTACTAGAATTACTTTATTTTGTTCAATACCCATATCTATTCCTCCGTTTTTTGAAAAAACACTTCATTACACTTTATACTCTTATTTTAAATACCAATTTAATCTATGAGTCAGTTAATTATTGTTATTTTTGTCATAACTTAATACTAAATTTCTAGCCGCTTTAACTTCATCCATTCGTTTAACCGATGTTGTATATGGTGCTTCGAGCACTATATTCGGTGTTTCTTCAACTTCTTTTGCAATTTGAATCAACGTTTTTGCAAATGCATCTAATGTTTCTTTTGTCTCTGTCTCAGTTGGTTCAATCATCATCGCTTCTTCAACAATTAACGGGAAATAAACCGTTGGTGCATAATAATCAAAATCCAATAATCTTTTAGCTATATCCATTGTTCGTACACCTAATTTTTTTTGTTTTAATCCAGATAAGACGAATTCATGTTTACAAATCTGAGGGTGTGAGACATTAAAGTAAGGAGCTAACAATTTCCGCAAATAATTCGCATGCAAGACAGCACTCTCAGACACTTGTTTCAAACCATCTGGTCCCATTGTCCGAATATAAGTATACGCTCTGGCGTTAACACCAAAATTCCCAAAGTATCCTTTAACACGACCTAATGAAAGAGGGTAATTTGAGTTCAAAACATACTCATCAGCTTGTTTTTCAATCCGTGGAATAGGCAAATAAGAGGCTAAAAAAGATTTAACTCCAACTGGTCCTGATCCTGGACCTCCTCCACCATGAGGTGTACTAAAAGTTTTATGCAAATTAAGATGTACGATATCAAAACCCATCGCAGCAGGTGTTGTTTTACCCATAATCGCATTCAAATTTGCACCATCATAGTACAATAACCCACCTACTCCATGAATAATTTTTGCTATCTCTACAATATCTTTTTCAAATAAGCCAAGTGTATTAGGATTAGTCAGCATTAAGCCAGCAATGTCTGTTCCAACTTGTTTTTTTAATTCTTCTAAATCGACTGTACCGGCAGCGTTAGATGGAATTTCGATTACATCAAAACCAGCAATAAAGGCGCTAGACGGGTTTGTCCCATGTGCTGAGTCAGGTACAAGAATTTTAGTTCGTTTTTTTTCTTCTCCATTTTGCTTATGAAATAGTTTCATTATCATTAAACCAGTCCATTCGCCTTGTGCACCGGCAGCTGGTTGCAACGAAATAGCTCCCATTCCGGTAATAACCTTTAAATCTTCTTGTAATTCATACATCAATTCGAGTGCGCCTTGTACCGTTTGAGTGGGTTGAAAAGGATGGATATTCGCAAAGCCAGATAACCGAGCTACGTCTTCATTGATTTTAGGATTGTATTTCATCGTACACGAACCTAGTGGATAAAACCCATTGTCTACTCCAAAGTTCTTATTAGATAATGCCGTATAATGACGCATCAATTGTGGTTCAGAAACTTCAGGCAACTCGGCAGGTGTTTGACGTATCAAATGATCAGGGAATTTTTTTGACAATTGAATTGAAGACACATCACTTTCTGGAAGACTAGCAGCTGTTCTACCTGGACGGCTGATTTCAAAAATCAATTCATTGTAATCGGTCATTTTATCATCCCTTCCAGTACAGCAATAAAAGTATCTATTTCTTCTTTTGTCCGTTGTTCTGTTACGGCAATTAACATGTGATTTTTGAGTCCATATTCTTTTTCTAAGTTATATCCACCAATAATCATTTGATTGATTAGTGCTTCATTTGTTTTTTGAACTGAAAAAGGTAATTCGACTACAAATTCATTAAAAAAAGGAGCTTTATTATTAACAGAAAATCCTTTTCCGATTAAAGCATTAGCCATATAATCCGCTTTTTCAATATTTAACTGAGCCATGTGGCGCAATTCTTCTTTACCTAATGCAGACATGAAAACCGCTGAAGCCAATGCATTTAAAGCTTGATTAGAACTCATATTAGAAGTAGCTTTTTCACGTTTAATGTGTTGTTCCCGTGTTTGCAAGGTTAAAACAAATCCTCGTTTGCCGTCTTTGTCCACAGATTGTCCGACTATCCGACCTGGTAGTTTACGAACGTGTTTTTTCTTAACCGCAAAATAACCACAATGCGGTCCACCAAATGACATAGACAATCCTAAAGGTTGAGTGTCACCTACTACAATATCCGCACCTAAGTTCCCAGGAGCTTCTAATAAAGCTAAAGCCAAAGGATTGGCTACCACGATAAATAACGCGCGGTTAGATTCTGCGATTGCCTTTATTTCTTTTAAATCTTCTACTGAACCAAAAAAATTCGGGTATTGAATAATAACGGCAGCTGTATCTTGGTCCACGAGTTTTTTTAATGCATGTAAATCTGTACTGTCTCCTGTTAGTTTAGCCTCTGTTACTTGATAATTAAAACCGACTGAAACAGTTCTTACTATTTCACGACCTTGAGGGTGGACGCCTTTTGAAACAATGATTTTATTTCTTTTTGTACTACGAACGGCTAACGTAGCAGCTTCTCCAATTGCTGTAAACCCATCATATAATGATGAGTTTGCAGCATCCATTCCTGTAAGTTCACAAATCATTGTTTGGAATTCAAATATAGCTTGTAGTTCTCCCTGACTAGCTTCTGCTTGATAAGGTGTATAAGCTGTATAAAATTCCGAACGTGAAATAACATGATCTACCGTACTTGGAATATAATGATCATATGTCCCAGCACCTAAAAACAGAGCATATTCTTTACTATCTTTATTTTTATTCGCCATACTTCGCATCTTTTTATCTAAAGCTGCCTCATGTAAAGCAGCTGGAATAGTTAACTCGTCCTTTAATTGAATCGTATCTGGAATATCAGTAAACAATTCAGATATTGAAGAAACTTCTAGAGTTGCTAGCATCTCTTCACGATCTCGGTTTGTATCTGGCAAGTATCTGAAATTATTTCCCACTTTTATTCCTCCTCGCTATCCGCTTCGTCATCTTCTTCTAATTTTTCAACTAAATTCATATACTCTTCTTGTGTTAATAAATCAGCTAATTCGCTTGGATCACTTAGCTGAACTTCTGACATCCATCCTTCATTTAACGGGCCTTCATTAACTAATTCAGGAGCATCCTCTAACTCTTCATTAACTACAATAACTTTCCCTGAAACAGGTGAAAAAATAACAGATGCTGATTTAGTTGATTCAACTGTTCCTATTTCATCCCCGGCACTAACATGGCTATCTATTTCAGGAAGTTCAACATAAACAACATCTCCTAATTCTTTCGCAGCATATTCCGTTATTCCTAGTCGAACTTTATCGTCTCCTATTGGCATAACCCACTCGTGCTCTTCTGTATAATAACGTTCCATCTCTTTTTCATTCATCTAAATCACTCCCTTTAGGTTAATAAATACCTTTTTCTTATTTTGTCTCTCTTTTATAAAATGGTGTCTTTACTAGAACTGCATCGATTAGTTTATTGCGAATGTCTATTTGGACAAGTGCATCTATATCATTTTTTTTCGTATTGATTAGTGCTAATCCGATACTTTTATTCAGAGTTGGTGATTTCGTCCCTGAGGTAACTACGCCAATTTCTTCTCCTGATTTAGCGTAAATTTTACACCCAGAACGTGCAATTCCTTTGCCTATCAATTCAAACCCTCTTATTTTCTGTTTCACTCCTACTTCACGTTGTCGTTTAAGATCTTTTTTACCAACAAAATCATGGGCTTTGTTCGTTTTCACTGCAAAACCTATATTCGCTTGAAGAGGACTGATATCTGCTGATAATTCATGTCCATATAAAGACAATGCGGCCTCTAATCTAAGAGTATCTCTCGAACCTAAGCCACATGGTTTTAATCCTTCTTCTTTTCCAGCTGCAAGCAACAACTCCCATAGTTTTTCTGTTTTATTTGCAGCCAAGTACAATTCAAAACCGTTCTCTCCTGTATAACCGGTTCTTGAAATCAAAACATTTTCTATTTCGGCTAAAGTAACTTGTTGGTTAAAATGGAATGCCTGTATATCACTTAGATCAACTTCAGTTAATTTTTGTAAGATTTCCTCTGCAGCTGGTCCTTGTAATGCTAATAAGCCTATAGAATCAGACTTATTCGTTAATTGAACATCGCCAGTTACTTTTTCTTTCATCCAGTCAAAATCTTTTTCAGTATTGCCTGCATTGGATGTGACTAAGTAACCGTTCGTTGCTAATTTAGAAATAATAAGATCATCGATTGTTCCACCATCTGGATAACACATCGCGTGGTATTGTGATTGTCCCGTTATCATTTGTGTCACATCGTTTGTCAAAAGGAAATCAAGGTACTTCTCAGCATCTTCTCCTTCGACTAAAATTTCTCCCATATGAGAAACGTCAAATAACCCTGCTTCATTTCTTACGGCTTTATGCTCTTCAATAATACCGGTAAACTGGATAGGCATTACCCAACCGCCAAAGTCCATCAGTTTAATCTTATTCTTTTGGTAATAATCAAAAAGCGGGGTTCGCCTTGAGTTATTTGTTGAGGTCATTTTATTCCTCCATTCTTATTAGCTTGCTTGTAACATCAGCATAATCTTATCTAATTTAATCTATTGACTGACTAGTTGTACTCTCTCTACTTTCTGATGACGAAGAAACCGATTGTTCAAGAGAAGACTGAGGAGTTTCATCAATTTCCGGTGTTTCTTTTGCCGTTAATAAATAAATACCATAAGCCATCACCGTTACACCAACGACACTAGATAAAACACGTGTTGCTTTTCCCACATCTCTCATATCCATTTAATCGCTCCTTTTCATTAGTGTACTCTTTTTCTCCAATTGTCTCATCAATTTAATGTTTTTTCTGCTATTTTAACTCTTCTATTTTTTTGATTATTTTTAAGTATCACTTTTTTTATATCAATTTCTGATACTAGTACGCCAATTAAAATTAACGCTGCTCCTATTCCCGTCTGAACCGTCACGAGTTCATGTAAAAGAATGATTGAAAACAGCATTCCCCATAATGATTCCATCGAAAGGATGACAGCTGTTTCTGTATCTGCAGTAAATCGTTGGGCTGCTGTTTGAAGCATAAACCCAAACATCGTACAAAAAAAGCCTAAATACGCAACTGATAGAGTACCCATCAAGGTAAAATCTGGTATAGGGTCTCCTCTGAAAAACATAACGACTATTCCACATAAGGCTGCTACACCCATTTGAACAATCATAATTGAAAAAATATTTTCTGTTCGAACAAAGCGGCTAGTTAAAATAATTTGGAACGAAAAAAAGACTGCTCCAATTAATGTTAGAAAATCTCCTAAATTAAACCCATTAAAACCATCTAACGAAAGTAACCCTATTCCTATAATAGATAGAAAAGCACCTAGGTAGGCTCTTAATGCAATTTTATTTTTATATAAAACTAATCCAATAAAAGGAACCAATACAACATTTACAGCGGTTAAGAAAGCATTTTTAGATGGCGTGGTATAATTTAATCCCACTGTTTGAAACAAAAAAGCTAAATATAAAATAACACCCAATATACTGCCTCTTGTTGCTGCTTTTTTTGTTATGTTTTTTATCTTATTTGAAAATAGGATTAAGATTGCAATAAAAGCTAGTAAAAAACGTCCAGTCATCAATTGGTAAGGATTTAAAACGTTCAATGCTACATCACTAACAACGTATCCTGCCCCCCATATAACCGTAACGAGTAAAAGTCCTAATCGTCCAAAATTTTGTTTCATCTTCTCTCTCCTTTGCTTGAAACTCAAGTATTAGTTTAACACGGAGTTAGAAAGAAAACTTGTTATCTTCACAAATAAAAAAGAAAATTGTTTTCTCTTTAGAATTCTATTTTATTTTTTCATATTGTTATGAACTATTCTTTTTTCTCGTTATACTATTCTTGATAATAGATTATTTACAGAGGTGCTGTTTTGTTTACTATTTTCGGAAAAATTATGCTTATTATTGGACTTATCTTTATTATTTTTGGTTATTTTGGTCCTGTTGAATCAGGTGATCCTATTATTGGATCTATTTTCATTTTAATTGGTTTTTTTATTTTTGCATTGGCCTTTGTATTAGGAAAAGATATACACCGCTATTAATAGCCTTTAAAAAATAAGTCGTTTAATCCATACTATAAAAACAGAGAAGATAACTCTTCTCTGTTTTTATGGATGTGAACATTAGCTTAGTTTATTGTGCCTTTATAACTATATGTCACCATCTACTTAAAATGAATTGTCTGATTAACTTCTTTGTATAACGTATTGTAAAATGGTATTCTAAAAGAAAAATGAATGTATAGGTAGGTCTACAATATGATAAATAACCTGAATCTTTCAAATCGTATTTCACAAAATTATAATCTTCTAACAAAAAAAGACAAACACATTGCAAACTTTATTTTAGAGAATCAGAAAAAGGTTCATTCATGGAATATCAAAGACTTAGCACAGTTAACGGGATCTTCAAATGCAACCATCACACGATTTTGTCACAAATTAAATTATCAAAGTTTTCCGGAATTTAAAACTTTGGTGGATCAAGAATTGAAAACGACACCTGAACCTGCTAAATTAACAGAAAAAATAACCGATTATTACAACCAATTAATTTACTCTTCATCTCAATTAATCAATCCATTACAGATTACCGAGTTAATGCAGGCTATTCAAAAAGCAAATAAGATAATGATTTGTGGATTAGGTAGTTCGGGTCTAAGCGCTATGGAACTAGGCAATCGTCTTACCAGGATGGGCTTAGTCATTGATGCCGTCACAGATCCTCACATGATGGTTATGAGCGCTACATTACTAATTGAAGGAGATTTGTTGATTGCCATTTCGAACTCTGGTGAATCAGATGCCGTTGTCCAAACTTGTGAGACCGCAAAAAAAGAACATGCAACCATTTTTGCTATTACAAATCGGAACCACACAAGTTTAACTGAGGTTGCAACGGATGTTTTATTTGCTTCAGACAATAGAACGATTGTCGATGAGCGCTTTATCAATAGTCAACTTCCTATTTATTTTATCATGGATATATTATGTTATGCTCTGTTAGAAAATGAGACTTACTTAGCTAATCGTAAAAAAACGTTACTTGCTTTAGAACTAAATTGAATTAAAAAAGAGATGAAGACAATTAAATTGTCTTCATCTCTTTTTGATGCAACTCATTTTTCACCTTTTCCATGTTTTACTAGAAAACAAAATAATAATTGGGAAAATTTCAAGTCTTCCTGCTATCATCACAAATGAAAGTAAAATTTTAGACCAGTTTGAAAGCCCTGAATAGCCTCCCATTGGGCCAACTTGACCTAAACCAGGACCGATATTATTAAATGTCGCTACAATTGAACTAAATGCAGATTCAAAATCATTAAAGTCTAACGAAATGATTAATACTAAACCTATAAAAATAACAATATAGACTAATAAGTAGTTTACTACGCTACGGATGGTATCTCGTTCAATTGTTTTCTTTTCATGTTTTACAACAACCATACGATTAGGTTGACTCATTCTTTTAAACTCAGCAATAGCAGATTTCGTTAGCAAAGCCACCCTTGAAATTTTTAATCCCCCAGCTGTTGATCCTGCACATCCTCCAAAAAACATTAAGAGCAATAAAATCGTCTTAGAAAAAAGCGGCCAGTTCCCAAAATTAACGGTTGAAAAACCGGTTGTCGTGATGATTGAAGATACTGAAAAGAATACATCTCTTAGCATCGTTCCGGTTGATTCGTAGCTTGTATAAATATTTAGGCAAATTAAAAGAACTGCAGAGCCGATAATTGTAAAATACCATCGAAGTTCTTCACTGCTAAACGCCTCTTTTACACTTCCAATTAAAATAAAATAATATAAATTAAAGTTGATTCCGAAAAAAATCATTCCAACACTTAAAATGACATCGATATATGCGCTGTCGTATGCTAAAATACTGCCATTCCGGACACCAAATCCTCCTGTACCCGCTGTACCAAAGGCGTGTAAAAGAGCATCGAAGAAACTCATTCCACCAAAAAGTAATAGCACTACCATGATTGCGGCCATTGAAAGGTAAATTAAATATAAAATTCTAGCTGAAGCTGATAACTTTGCTACAACTTTACCAAATACTGGACCAGGTACTTCTGCTTTCATGATATGAACAGATTCTGAACCAGTTTGTGGCATGACGGCAAGTGCAAAAACAAGTACTCCCATACCTCCAACTAAATGGGTAAAACTTCTCCAAAATAACATAGAGTGAGCTAAAGCTTCGACATCTGTTAATATACTTGAACCTGTAGTTGTAAATCCGCTACTCGTTTCAAAAAAGGCATCTATCAGAGAAGGAATGTCTCCACTTATTACAAAAGGCAAAGAGCCAAAAAATGAAAGCAGTATCCATGATAATGAAACAATAACAAACCCTTCTTTTGCATACATCTGCCTTTTGTTAACCTCACCTCTACTCAAAAGATAGCTAATGAGAAATAAAACTACTATAATAATTAGAAAACTAAATTGATACAAACCATCTTCTCGATAAATAAAACTAACAATCAAAGGAGCAATCATTAAAATAGCTTCAATTCTTAAAATTTTCCCGATTATAAATTTCACAACGGACTTATTCATTTTTTTTGACCATCTTTGGTTCTCTAATATCATCAATATCGTTAAAAAAACCATTCGAACTTACAACAACAACATAGTCTTTTGGTTTAATCACATCTTTTCCATCAGGAAAGATCACTTTCTTTTTCCTAACAATATAGGCAATTAAAAGATTATTTTTTGTATTCAACCTACTCAATGGTATATTAATAATTCTACTGCTTTCCTTTACTCTAAACTGAAGGACCTCTACTTGATCATCAGCTAGGCGATAAAGTGCCTCAACGTCTGATCCTTGAGATTCTTTTAGTGACCGAACAAAGCGTATGATTGAATTTGCAATAATCCTTTTAGGTGTAATAACTGATTGTAAACCTACACTACCAAGAATTTTCATCAAAGAAATCCGATTTATTTTGGTGATAATTTTTTTCATATCTTTTTTTGCAGCATACATGGAATTAATGACATTTTCTTCATCCACACCTGTCAAACTAATTAGAGCGTCATACATTTCCATACGTTCCTCGTCCAACAGCATTTGGTCGGTACCATCTCCATTGATCACAACTACATCTGGAAAATGACTGCTTAATTCTATTGCTTTTGTTTCATTGTGTTCAATAACCTTGATGTTTAATTTTAAAGGAGCTAATAGTGTTAACAAATAATAAGTAATTCTTCCTCCACCAATTATCATTACTGATCTGATTTTTTCTTTATAAGAACCTGCTGCTTTATAAAATTTATTTAGTTGTTTTTGACCACCTGTTACATAGATGCGATCTCCCTTTTTTAAGACACTGTCTCCGAAAGGAATAAACGCATGATCTCCTCTGAGAACAATCATAACCATGATATCTTTATGTTGATTTTTAAATTCTTTTAAATTGATGTTGTCTAGTTTACTTTTTTCATTAATTTCTAGTTCTACCATATTCACTCGCCCGTAAACAAATGATTCCACACTTAATGCCGAAGGAAATTTAATTAAGTTAGCCATATATTTGGCAGCTTCTAATTCGGGGTTAATCATCATCGTAATCCCTAAACTTTCACGAACAAAATCCATATGAGAAGAGTATTCTCGATTCCTAGCTCTTAAGATGGTATTTTTAGCTCCTAATTTCTTTGCTATAATAGAAGCGATCATATTGATCTCATCCATTTCCGTTACTGCAATAAACACATCACATTCAGGTACATTAGCTTCTATTTGAACATCATAGTTTGCACCGTTACCAACTATTCCGATGATTTCTGTTTTATTTGTAATTCTATCCAAAATTCTGCTATCTTTTTCAATGAGAATTACATTATTTCCTTCTGTAGAGAGTGAGGCACAAAGAAATTCGCCAACTTTCCCTCCACCTACAATAACAATTTTCATAGTGTGTTGTGTCCTCCAAGTAATTTCTATATTTTTTTACGTATTTTCCATACTGATAAGCATTACATTAAGCTACATCCTATTTATCTAATGGTACTTTTTTAGAGATCATCTATGCGTTATAGTATCATTCTATAGCTAAATATTCTAGTGCTAATGGCAATAAATTGTAATCTAGCTGTTAACACAAAAAATAGTTCATTCAAAAGATCTTTTTAATTGTTAGTCATTTTCAGTCTAATTGTAACAAGCAACCTTATTTTTTTATTTTTAGCTTTTCTGACTATCCCTCTTTAGTATAAATCTTGAATTTTATTTTAGTAAGTGCTGTTCTTGTTTTATCAACTAAATTGGCGATGCTGTTTGCCTTTAATTATCTTAATTCCTATGATTAATGACGCCTGTTTAAACAAACATTAAAAATTACAATGAATAGAAAGTAAGAATCAAATGATGCTAATTCAAAAAATATATACGAATACGGGCATACTCAAAATATTGATTAGATTAGTAACATACTTTTTCTAATTAGTCTTAATTGGGTATCCAACAAGCAATTAAATTACAGTCGATTTTTTACCAAGTTTTCAATACCCACGCTAAACCTTTTGATTTTTTAGGTGAATGAGTTTTTACTGTTTTTATATTAGTGGCTGGGGCTTTAGTCGTGTTATTACAGGTGCTGCAAATACAACTATTGCTTGTTTTATTAAAGTTATTAAATTACTCGGTTCTGAAAATGCTATTTTTTTGTTTCTCATTTGTGTTGTCCGTTATGTCCTTTCTGGAAATCTAGGAATTTACTTTTCTCAAGAAAAAATTATTCTAAAAGGAAATTTCTTCTTATCTAATCAATAAAAAAATAGCAGAACCAGGTTATTTTACTAACCTGGTTCTGCTATTTTTTTATTCGTTTATTTTGTCAACAAATGCTTTTGTAATTAATTGTGGTCTTGTAATCGCACTACCAACAACCATTGAATACACACCTAGTTCTTGACAACGTTTTGCTTTTTCAGGAGTATCTACATGCCCTTCAGCAATAACGGGAATGTTAGCAGTTTTCAGGATTTCTTTTAATCTAGCAAAGTCATTATCAGCAATGTTATGTCCTTCCGATTCTGTTGTGTAGCCCATTAAGGTTGTTGAAACACAGTCAAATCCTAGTCTACCTGCTTCTATTGCTTCTTCAATTGTTGAAACATCTGCCATTAATAATATATTTGGGTATTTAGAACGGATAGTCGTAACAAAATCAGATAACTTTTCATCATTGTGACGTTTACGACATGTCGCATCCAAAGCGATCATTTCGCATTTTGATTCTGCTAATTCATCAATTTCTTTCATTGTAGCAGTAATATAAATTTCCGAGTCCTTGTAATCACGTTTTACAATACCAACCACTGGAAGGTTTGTGTTTTTTTTGATTTCAATAATATCCTCTCTGGAATTAGCCCTAATCCCACTAGCTCCGCCTTGTTCAACTGCTACAGCCATTCTTCCCATAATATAGGAACTATGCAATGGCTCATTTTCTAATGCTTGACATGAGACAATTAATTTTGATTTAACTTTATCTAACATATTTATCATTTTATTCATCTCCTAATATTTCGGTTACTTCATTTTTAATTACCGTAACTTGCGGTCCGTAAATAACTTGTACGCCATTCCCTCTAATCAAGACCCCTTTACTACCTGTCTCCTTTAAAGCTTCTTGATTTACCTTTGTACCATCTTTTACAGTTATACGTAAACGTGTCGCACAATTGTCAACGTTAATGACATTTTCTTCTCCACCTAACGCATTAATAATATTTAATGCCCGTCCTTCAGGTTTTCCTTTTTTTTCTGCTACTTCTAGTTCATCAGTACGCCCTGGTGTTTTAAAGTTAAATTTTAAAATAAGGAATTTGAATGTGAAATAGTATAGGAAGAACCAAACGATTCCGATTAAAACAACGGTAATCCAGTGAGTTTTAGCATTTCCTTGTAATACTCCAAAAAGTAAGAAGTCGATAAATCCACCTGAGAATGTTTGACCAATGGTAATTTCAAAAATATGTGCCAACATAAATGCTAATCCATCAAAGAAAGCATGAACGACATACAATGCTGGTGCGACGAATAAGAATGAAAATTCTAAGGGTTCAGTAATACCTGTTAAGAAAGAAGTCAATGCAGCTGACAACATCAAACCACCAACTACTTTTTTATTTTCAAGTTTAGCCGTTTGATAAATCGCAAGCGCAGCACCAACTAAACCAAACATCATCGTAATAAAACGACCAGACATAAAGCGTGACGTTCCTTCAAAGAATTGTGCCGTTGTAGGATCAGCTAATTGTGCAAAAAATATATTTTGCGTTCCTTGAACTAAATTATCGCCAACTTCTAATGTTCCTCCCAAAGCAGTTTGCCAAAATGGGAGATAGAAAATATGATGCAAGCCAAAAGGTCCTAATAAGCGTAAAATAAATCCGTAGAAAAATGTTCCAATATAACCTGTTGCATTAACGACATCTCCAACGCTAAAAATGACACTTTGGAAAAGAGGCCAAACAAAGTACATAATGCTTCCTAAAATAATGGCTCCAAATGAAGTAACTATCGGTACAAAACGAGAGCCTCCAAAGAAACCAAGGTATTGTGGCAATTCGATTTTGTAAAAACGATTATGCAACCAAGAAGCCATTACACCAACCAATATACCACCAAAAACGCCTGACTCTAACGTTTGAATGCCTAGCGTAACACCTTGTCCAACAGAAGCCAAATCTTCGGTTACTAAGTTACCGGATAACCCTAAAATAGCATTCGTTGTGGAATGCATAACCAAATAACCAATTAAAGCCGCTAATGCCGCAGTCCCTTTGTCATTACGTGCCAATCCGATAGCTACCCCAACTGCAAATATTACGGGCAAGTTAGCAAAAACAATACTCCCGGCACTACTCATAACAGTAAATATTGCTTGCAACCAACTGATATCTAGTATTGGATAGGCAACAATCGTATTAGGATTGGACAATGCTCCTCCAATCCCAAGTAACAATCCTGCTGCAGGAAGGATTGCAATCGGTAACATAAATGATTTTCCAAACTGTTGTGCTTTTTCAAAAAAGGTTTTCATTTTTTCCACTCCTCTATCTAATTTATTTTCTATCGTTCATTTTACTCCTTGTAAATGTTTTCGTCAATATTTTATTAAAGAAAATATTTTCTTGCATGTTTATTAAAGAACGTTTTTTATACATTTATGTTATCAAAATAGCGAAATTGTCGCTATTTCAAACCTCTGTTAGGGTCATTTATTTTGACAAACGTTATTCCTTTCATAAAAAAAAGCTTGCCCAGTTTATTTCGTAGTTTAACGAAATATACAGGACAAACTTATAGATTTTGTTGCATTAAGCATATAATAGAATGGTGAAATAAACGAATGCCGTTCCTGTCATAACAAATAAATGCCACAAAACGTGCATATATTTAACAGAACGCATACTATAGAAAGCAGCTCCAATTGTGAACGCTAATCCTCCTGATAACAGTAATCCAAAACCGTTCATACCGAGTCCTGTATAAAGTTCTTTGATTGCAACTAAACACAACCAACCCATACCAATATACAACAAGGTAGATACATTTTTAAAACTTTCTATCCAAATACTTTTATAAATAACACCTAAAAAAGCAATTGCCCAAACAATATAAAATAATGCCCAGCCCTTTGTTCCTCCGATTGTAATCAAACACAATGGTGTATAGCTTCCTGCAATTAATATATAAATACTGCTGTGATCAAAAATCTTAAATACTTTTCTAGCTGGTGTAAAGATTAAACTATGATAAAGTGTCGAACACAAATAGAGTAAAATTAAAGATGATCCAAAAATAGAATAAGATACCAATTCAAGAGTTGAACCTGACCTGACCCCTTTTAAAATCAAAACAATTAGTCCTACAATACTTAAACCAACTCCGATACCATGAGTTACTGCATTTAACACTTCATTTGTAATTAAATACTTTCTAGAGAAATTCGGGATTTGCTTCATATCTATCCTCCATTTTTAACATTAAGTTATTTTCATTTCTAACTTTATCATAGATATGGAAACTATTCAAACTAGTTCACTTAACTACGTTCTTGTGATTTACTTAACTAACTGTTTGTGATTTCCGAGCATTAGCCAATCGATTTAACTTGACATGATTTTTGTTTGTTAAAATGACACGAGTTGGTATCGCATACAAAATATGCTTATTGCTATTGCTTTTTTTTTTTTTTTCTCTTATAATAAAGATAGTTTAAATATTAACAATTGAATAGTAACATCATCTCACCGCTCCACTTACTTAGTTAACATCGCTTTGACTTAAAAGGAGGACAAAAAATGATTACACTGTATACATCCCCGAGTTGTGCTTCATGTCGTAAAGCACGTACCTGGTTAGAAGGAAACAATATCCAGTACCTAGAAAAAAATATTTTTAAAGAACCGTTAACGATACATGAACTTAAAGCTATTTTAAGTTTAACTGAAAATGGGACGGAAGAAATTATTTCATTTCGATCTCAAATTTTTCACAACCTTAATATTGATATAGATGATATGGCTTTGGGAGAGTTGCTTCATTTGATTTTGGAGAACCCCGGTTTAATTCGACGCCCTATTTTAATCGATGAAAAAAGATTGCAAATTGGATTCAATGAAGAAGACATCCGCCGATTCTTACCGAGAGATGTCCGGAAATTGGAATTAAAAAAGTTACAAGAAAAACTACCTATAAGTTACTGAATGAACATAAATCAACGCTATTATTTGTGATTACACACCGCAAAAGTTAGGGAAACCTAACTTTTGCGGTGTGTTTTTTGATACAGTATAAAAAAATAGCAGACGTGAATACGGTACATTACCGCCTTCACGTTTGCTAGTCGTTTATTAATCTCAATCTAACCATTCATTTTTTTAATCGCATGTTAGCTGAATCTTCTTTCAGCGGTGATCCGTTATTTTTTTCAATACCGTCTTTTTTCTTGTTTTAAATACAAGAAGAGTCTAACAGTCTGTGTATGTACTGCACCCCAAAAGCGTCTTTTTCTTTTTGCCTAATATAAATGGTCACTATTTCAAAAACTCATCAATGGATTCTTGGGATTCTTGACAAATTTTCGTTGATTTCAATCAGTAATTAACTTTTTCTAAACTTTATTTGAAACCATAAAGTGATAATAGTAGAAAAAGTGTGGTTGGCACTAACGGTAAAAATCAGCCTACCAGTCCTAGTGTGAACGAGATACCACCCACACTAATTAATACCTATTTTTTCCATTGTGTTAGAGTTTTTTATAGGCAGAGCTAACCTCAACCCTAAAAATGCTCTATGACTTAGTCGCTACGACTAGTAAATTATTTTGGCAGATGATTCAAAAAGTTTTGCGCGGCAAATCCCTTTACTTCTTCTTTTGAAAATTTTTCTTCTAGACCGGTTATTAAATTTTGTACTTCTCCAACATGATTCAATGCTACTATGTGTGAACTAATTCCATCAAAATCAGATCCAAAACCGATATTTTTAATTGCACCTAATTCTACCAGTGCTTCAACGTGTTTGACTAAATCGCTTATTGTTGTTGGTTCTTGTTTTTCTTCATTTATCGTAAAAGGTGGATTAAATACGATATGAATCATTGCATCTCGATCCACCATTGCTTTAATTTGATCATCATTCAAATTCCTTACATGTCCACATAAACTTAAAACATTAGAATGTGAAGCAATGGGAAACTTTGCTGCTTTCATTACATCCCAGAAACTCGCTACACTTAAATGTGAAACATCCGTAAATACTTTTCTGTCATTCAATTTCTTTATAATATCAAATCCAAAAGTTGTTAGTCCCCCACCTCTTGGTTCTTGTACTCCATCTGCTGCTAAATTAGCTGGATTCCACGTTAAACCAACAGATAGAACACCTAAATCTAGTAGCTGGTCTAGTTTAGTCAAATCATTTCCTATGGCTTCAACACCTTCTAACGTTAAAAAAGACCCTATTTCACCATCTTTCAAATTTTTAATATCACTCCATTTTTTAATTTGTTTCATTTCAGGATTATTACCTAGAACATCTTCTTGGTAATAATCTATTTGCTCCAAAGCTGCTGCATATTTTTCTTCTACTACGATATCTGGTTCAATAAAAATGGCAAAGGCTTGAATTTTAACTTGGCCTTCTTTCAAGCGAGTTACATTAATACTTAGTTCGGTTGAGTTCTTAAAGTTTAGCTTTCCTTCAGCTTGTTGTAATTTTAATAGAGCATCACAATGTAAATCAATGACATCCATAACATTTCTCCTTCTTTCTGTTTAATGACATAAACCCTATGTATTTTTTTCATGATACGACATCAACTATTGATGTGCACAAAGAAATCTATTTCAATTTATTTAGTAAAACAGGATATTTAATTGGTCTTTATTTATCTATCAAAAAGAAGACAAAAAAAAGTACTGACAAAAGTCAGTACTTTTTTTCGACAATATTCATTTTCATGAATAGGTCCCATGAATTCCACAAAACAGAGGGGTCCAAACACCTGCATCTTGCAGTTGTACTAGGTACGGTGTGCCTTGTCTAAATTCCAACCACTTGTCGCCGCAGCGAAATGACCGAAGTCACCTGGTCGGAGTCAACTCATCGCATGTAAGTAACATTACCATAAAATTCATTTAAGCACAAGTGCTTTTCATCATTTTCTGCTATTTTTTTTATTATCAACTTTTTCTAACCAAGGTTTAGAGATGCTTTGATGACCTGTCGGTGTAGGATGGACCCCATCTTCTATTACGTAATTATTTCCCCATTTATTCCCACATTTTTTTGATCCGCTATCTAATTCCACATAGTCTTCGTCCTATTCTTCAGCTAATTTGCGAATAATTTGTATCCGAGGTTCTAACTCCACTTCCCAAGATCGTTGTTCTTCAGAATCTTTTAATACAAATGGTTCTATTAAAATAATTTGTGCTTTCGTTTGCTCTCTGAGGGTCTCAAATAAAATTCGGTAATAAACTATTTTTCAAACCTTTTGCTGCCCCTTTCCATATTTCAACTAAAACAGCACAATTAGCAACTTTTTCAAAAGATACTGCGCAATTAACTTCTTTTTCTAATTCATCGTAAATAGGAAAACAATGGATGTAAGGTACAGCACTTGCTCCATCTATGGTTCGTTCGGTCTACCTGGTTGACTGCTCCCAATGAACTAAATGCAACACCTTGAATGATAAAGTCTTTATCCTATTTCGTTTTTATTTCTTTTAAAGATTGTTCATTTCCTCCCATGTAGGAGGTGTTTTTAAAGCTTCTTTATGACTTAGCTTTTCATCTTTAAAACCACCGTATTTAATAGACGTTCCACCTATATCAAATGTTAAATTTATTATTTCATCTCTTCATATATCTAAATACCTTTTTGTGAAGCCCTCTCATTTTTTGGTTCTCCCTGTCTTTTTTCCAACATTTCTCTGTCGTTTCATGCGTTAAAATGGCAAATAGCATTCTTTTGTCTTATAATTAGCGTATACGACCTATTCAAACGTGACAGTCAATTTGTTAGAGGAGGCTTCACAAAATGGAAGAAGAAACTGTCTTAAATTTTTTAAAACGACACGGTTTGGAATCAAAATCTGGGCAATCTATTTTAGCTGAAAAAATAGTATCTAAAGAAAACTGGCTTGCTTCTATATTTAAAAAAAATAAAGAAAAATTATATTGCATTAATTTTTCTGAGCACGAATTGGTTTTAATGCCCTTGGATGAAAAAAACAATACGCTTAAAGAAGGCATCTACAACCAAATACCATTAAGCGAAATAAAAGAACTTTATTTCGAAAAACCGGCAGCTGACAATAAACTTGTTGTTGTATATAAAAATACCACTAAACCAATAGAACACTACCTTATCTCTCAAGAAAATGCTGCTTCTCCTTGGCATAGTAGAAACCTAATTCAACTTATGGAACAAATTGGAACTAAAAAAAATTAAATTAGACAATAAAAACGAGATGGAAATCATGATTTCCATCTCGTTTTTATTGTCTGTTTGACTCGTTAACTTGTAACGCTTTTTAGTTTCTATTTCTATTTGTTCTGGATAATTTCAATTTTATAACCATCTGGATCTAAGACAAAGAAATAATTAACCAAGTCAGCTGTTAAACCTTTCAACTCGGTAACTTCATTACCAGAATCTTTGTATTCCTGATGTGCTGCCTTTAGATCATCTACTCCAATAGCGATATGACCATATCCATTTCCCAATTGATATGGCTCAGTTTGATCGTAATTGTAAGTCAATTCTAGTTCATATCCATCTTCTTCAAGTGCTAAATAAACTAATGTGAATTTCGATTCTGGATGATCTTTCCGTTTAACCTCGTGGAAACCTAATACATTCGTATAAAAATCCATTGATTTATCTAAATCTTTTACTCGTACACATGTGTGCAACATTTTTTTTGCCATTTAAAAAACCTCTCTCTCTACTTCTCCATTATTTTTATTCATATATAATTCAATTGGTAATCCATCTGGGTCTTGAAAGAAGGTGTATAAACCTCCGGTAAATTCATCTTCACGAATAGCTTCTGTTTCAATACCTTTAAGATTTAACTCGTTTACCACGTGGTGGATATCATCAACAAAAAAACATACATGTCTTAAACCACGAGCTTCTGGAGTTGTTGGACGTTTAGGCGGATCTGGAAATGAGAATAATTCTATTTCACTATCTCCAATCTTTAAATCCAACTTATATGAGTCTCGTTCTTTTCTATAATTTTCCCGGACGATTTCAAGTCCAAGTATATTCACATAAAAATCTTTAGAACTCTCATAATTTGATGCGATGATAGCAACATGGTGGATACGATTCAACTTCATGTTATCTTCCTCCAAATAAAAGGGACAACTCATACTTGCGATCCCTTATTTAAAACTACTGCTATTATCGTTGCACTATTTTTTCTATTTCAGCTAATTCTGACACTGTAAAATCAAGATTATCCAACGCTTTAACATTGTCTTCAATTTGGCTGACTCGACTAGCGCCGATTAACACACTTGTTACTTTCCCATCTCTTAAAATCCATGAAACAGCCATCTCAGCTAATGTTTGTCCGCGACGTTTTGCAATTTCATTCAATGCTCTAGACTTATCTATTTTAGTATGAACTTGTTTCTCATCTAAGAAAATACTTGTTGAACGTCCCGCTCTTGAATCTTCTGGAACACCATCAAGGTAACGGTCGGTTAACATACCTTGAGCTAATGGGCTAAAAGCGATGGAGCCTAATTGATTTTCTTGTAACACATCTTGCAAACCATCTTCTATCCAGCGATTATACATACTGTATGATGGTTGATGAATAATAAATGGTGTTTTAAGATCTTTAAATATTTTTGTGATTTCAGCTGTTTGTTCAGCAGAATAATTAGAAATCCCAATATACAATGCTTTTCCCTGACGAACCATCAAGTCTAAAGCTTGTGCTGTTTCTTCAAATGGAGTTTCTGGATCTGGACGATGCGAATAGAAAATATCTACATATTCTAGCCCCATGCGGTTTAGACTTTGATCAATACTGGCTGTCAGATTCTTTTTAGAACCAAATTCTCCATAAGGACCAGGCCACATATAATAGCCTGCTTTACTAGATATGATTAGTTCATCACGGTATGGAAGCAAATCTTTTTTCAGGATGCGTCCAAAATTTTCTTCTGCACTGCCTGCAGGAGGTCCATAATTATTAGCTAAGTCAAAATGGGTAATACCCAAATCAAAAGCACGGTGAACCATTTTTCGACTATTTTCAAATAAATCAACATCCCCAAAATTATGCCACATTCCTAGTGACAAAGCTGGCAATTTTAATCCACTGTTTCCTACACGATTGTAAATCATATTTTCATAACGATCTTCTGCTGCTCGATACATTAAATCACTCCGCTTCTTTAATCATTTATTTCCCGTTTTCATTATATCGCTTCCATATATAGATGACAACCTATGTGAATCCTCTTAATGACTCTCTTCAAGCTAGACAGGTTGCTTTATTTTTTAACACTGTATTTACGACATCAATAGAAACCGCTAAAATAATAATGAGCCCTCTGATCATGTACTGAAGATAAGGATTAACTTCAACAAATGTTCGTATTTCTTCTTTATACTAAATACGACTATTCATTATAAAGAACTATGTGATAGGATACTATTCGTATCCAAAATGATACGATGTTATCTTTCCACAAAAAAAAAGTAGAGAACTCTACTTTTTTTTCTGATTCTTTTAACGTTAATGAATTTTTTTCCTTCCTAATTGATAAATTCCCATAAAGCATAAAACCATTAAAATTAATCCAATTATAGCAAATGGCAACCCTTTTGCTGTCGTCAAATCACTTAGTGCATTCGTATTATACATAATGGCAAATGGTGAAGCCAATACTAATCCCAAAATTCCACTATAAGTTGCTGAACTATAATGCTTAAATAAATACTCAATAATCTTACTAATCAAGAAGATACCGATTAAAACGCCAATTCCGAAAACAGCTAAAACAATAAAATTAGGCAAAATAATTGCCATATCACCAGCTCGCAAAGCATCAATAAAACTAGTAATAGTATTGATAATAGAATAATAATACCCCAATATCATTAATACCAGTGAACCACTCATACCTGGAATAATCATTGTTGCTGAAGCAATGATTCCAATTAAGAAAAGTTTTATCATGTTAAATGGTGTAATTGTAATGACTTCAAATGAGGATTCTGCTCCTTGAAACATAGGAAGAAAAGCTACTATAGCAAACATCAACATAAAAATAATTAAATGACCGATATTCAATTTTTCATTTTTCATTTTTAATCCTGCTTGAAACGATACCCATAGTACTGGAACTCCACCTAAAATCATACCCACAAACGCTAAAGCTGTTGGCAGAGTATAATTACTCAGTAAAAATTCAATTGTGTACGTGAAAGCAACTACTCCAAATCCAGCACCAATCAAAATAGGCATCAATATTTTCAGACTAACTTTCCAGTTCTTAAATAACTGACTAATCGAAAAAATCATACGATCATAAATCCCAAGAGAAACTGCCATTGTCCCTCCACTTACACCTGGTATAATATTCGAAATACCAATGACCATTCCTTTAAGTATATCTATTAAGTAATTCATATTCAGCCTCTTTTACTATATAATTTGCTACTTTAATATAATAACAGAAGTAGGACGCCAAGTGAAACTAAAAAAAACGCAAACTTTTTTTTGAACCTTTTTTTATTTATTTATTCTCAGCTAATTCAAGTGGATTAACAGCTGGACCTTCCAAAACTTCTCCTCTATAAGAAAAACGTGAACCGTGACATGGGCAATCCCAGGTACGCTCGCCATCATTCCATTTGAGAGAACAACCTAAGTGTGTGCAACTGTTATTTACTAAATGAATATTGTCGTTCTCATCGCGATAGGCTCTTATTTTTTTCCCCTTTAAATTCAATCATACCACCTTCATCTTTTTCTAAATCAGCAACAGCTTTAGCTGTTTTTTCTATTTTTCCTGAAATAAATTCTTTTGCAACAGATGCATTACTTTTAATAAAACTCTTTGCCGGTTCTTTTTTTATTTTAGATCGGGTTGGGTCAAAGAGAGAAGCAAACTCATTTTCTTTTTCTACTATTTGATCCGTTAAAATAAGCGCGGCAACAGCTCCATTTGACATGCCCCATTTATTAAAACCGGTAGCTATTAATAATCGATTGGATTCGACAGTTTTTCTCCCTATATATGGCACTTTATCTAATGTTGTTAAATCTTGTGAAGACCAATGATAGAGAGTTTCTTTAATATCGAAGTAGGCTTCACCAAATTCTTCTAAATTACGATAATGTTCAATTGTTTTAGACTTGCTTCTTCCCGTCGCATGACCATCACCAGCAATTAATATAAGCTTTTCTCCTTCTTTTGATAAAACCGAGCGTAAAGAGCGCGTCGGTTGGTCTGCACTTATATACAGTCCAACAGGGATATCTTTTTTTGTTCTAGCTGCAATCGCATAAGAGCGATTGACAGAAAGTCTAGTAAAGTATATCCCCTCATTATCATTAATCGGATAGTGGCTTGCAATAATAACTTTATCGCATGAGATTAAAGACATATTTTCTGTTACAATAACTAGTTCCTCTTGGTCTATCACTTTTAAAGCACGAGTATTTTCGTATACTTGACCTCCCAGTTTCTTAATTTCTTCTACTAAACCAGTTAAAAATTTCACTGGATGAAACTGAACCTGATTGTACATCACTAAAGCCTCTTCCACAACGAATGGCAGGTCAACTTCTTTTTTCGCCAATCCGCCATCAATCGCCAATTTTTTATAAGCTTCTGATTCTGCTAGAATCTTTTGAGCACCCTCTTTTGTTTGAGCAAATACAAAAGAATTTTCTTCAGATAAGTCACAATCTATGTTCAAATCAACGGCTAGTTGCTTAATAAGATTTAATCCTACTAGATTTGCATCGTAATACAATTTAGCTTTTTCTTGACCAATTGATTTAATAAGTTCGTCATAAATTAATCCATGCTGTGCTGTTATTTTTGCTGTTGTAAAACCTGTGACTCCGTCTATTAATTTTTCTGCTTCTATTAAAATAACTTTTTTCCCAGCTTTGGCTAATAAATAAGCACTAATAATCCCAACAATTCCCCCTCCAATAATTCCAACCTCTGTTTCAACAGATTTCTGTAATGAATCAAAACTCGGAGTCTCTTTGAATTCTCTCCAGATAGACTTCGGAAATATATTAATAGAACTTTTTTTCCCAATCATGATTTCACTCCTAACTAGTCTATTTTATATTAACTAAATTGTTTTCATTAACAGTTTCAGTTTATTGAAAACACTTTCTACGGTCAAATAAAACGAATGGAATGAGTCGTTAAAATTAATGGCTTATTTCTTACCAATAGACAAATTCTTCCCGGTATTTTTTTAGCTGAATAATTGTACCCTCTGACTATCTAACTAGGATAATTTCCCTAGCAAATTCAATAGCTGGACTTCGTTTGTTCCCAATAAAAATAGAGCTCACTAATTTTATCATTAGCCGAGCTCTATTCACTTCCTCTTTTGTTTTATGCGGCCGAGAAGACTCGAACTTCCACGGGAGATACTCCCACCAGCCCCTCAAGCTGGCGCGTCTGCCATTCCGCCACGACCGCGTTGTCTTTAAATGAGTACTTTAAATCAACAAATAAAAACTTACTTCCTACATTATTTACTATACAATTACAAAGGTAATTTTGCAATAGGCAAAATTAGTATCAAAAAAACTTTTTTTTGATACTATTTGCTCTACTTATAAGCCACTTGTACATGAGATGTCGTGCTACTCACTTGAACTGCGTTTTCAACTTCCGGATAGTTCTTTAGTTGAATATTTTTTATCGTTACTTCTCCCGCTCGATATTGTATTGAGATAGCTACATTTTTAGAGCTAGTCGTTAATATTGGTTGTGCTTGTGCAAAAAAATGGGTAATAGCCACTTTTTGATAAGCTGAGATAACCAGAGCTCTTTTTGTAGAAATAGCGTAAAGACTCGTTGCTTGTGGGTAATAAGAGGCAAGAAATGTTCCTCGTATCCCAAAGGCTGAACAACTCGCTTCATCGGCCAAACTATGGTGACCAATGTGTCTGAAATTATAAGAACGATTGTCACGATAAGAAAGATGACCAATTATTTGAGTATCGGACGCTGCAGAACTTGTTTGATGCGCTTTTATCTCTACTCCACCGAAACAATAAGCACTCAGATTGTTAACCAACGTTACATGTTGGGAGCCATCGTCTATTTCAATCCCATTTGAATTGGAATAGCCTATTTTGTGGGCGCGTCCGCTGGGATGGTGTAAAAAACAGTTAGAAATTAAAATATCATCACTATGATGAGTTGTAATTCCATCATCTCCAAACCCAAATGCTTCTACTTGATCTATCCAGATGAAGCGACTTCCAAACCGAGCACGTTTGCCATCACCTAAATAGTTATAAAAGGCCGACGTAACATCCACACCATGGAGTCCTGGGTCCTTTACTGTCACGTTTCTAATTAAAGCAAAATGGACATGTGCTAATGTGAGCCCACTTGAACTTGTTCCCCCCGAAGCCGTTCTCATATTTCCCGAAATACGTTTAATGTTCCAATCTAATGTTAATCCTTCGATACGAATATGACTATTTCCTTTTAAATAATGCCAATTGGTTAATAATTTTGCCCTTTTAGGAGCTGAATCAGAAAGGATCAGCTGTGTTTGTTCTGTTCCACTCCCAATTAGTTCTGTATAAGAGGGCAACTTAATCTCATTCACCCGATATTGACCAGGTGGAACAATAACACAACGAAATCCTGTTGAAATAGCTTTTTTAAAGGCTTCTGTACAATCAGTCATGCCATCACCAACTGCTCCATAATCTAGTACGGATACCATTTCAGTCTGTTTGCTTAACTGTATCATGGCTTTGTCTAGTTGGTTTTTCCAATCTGGAAAAACATGCCCTTCGCTGTCAACACTAGCTGAGAGACTTGATGTAAAGTCTATTTTTTCTTTAGATAAAAATGTATCCGTTAGGCAGACTTTTTTCTTGTTCTTTCGCTTAGCTAATCCTCTTAATAAATGGAATTGCTTTTCTGTTTCATCGATAGCTTGTTGTTTTCCTTCTTTTATTCCATAAATCGGAAAAATTTCCGTTAATAATTCTTGAATTGCTTTCGTCTGATGCATCTAATCACCTCATCTTTTGCTCATTTGAGACATTTACTGCTTACTATCTTGTAAAACTAACCTTCCTTGACATCTTCCGCAGACAAAGCGCTGTGTATTAAACCGACGTTGTCGGTAAATGCTCATTTCACAGCTTTTACATTGATAAGTCCACATCTTTTTTGCTCTATCTTTTGTTCTTAGAGATTGAACAAATCGAGTACCTCCTGTTTGTTTTAGCAGTTCTTTAAAATCGCTATCTTTATGTTGATAGCCTTTCCCTGTAAGATGCAAATGGTAATGACACAATTCATGTTTAATAACGCTGATAAACTCTTGTTTACCAAACGTCTCTAAAATATTTAGATTAAAATCTAAATCGTGTGTTCTTAAATGATATCTTCCGCCAGTTGTCCTTAGTCGATTATTAAACGTAGCATGGTGTTCAAAGGGCTGTTTAAAATACTCTAATGATACCTCTTCTACTAAATTTTGTAATTCAATTTGATCCATTTCTTTCTCCATTCCTATTTCATATGTTTGACTTCATTTGCTCACTATATATATTTACTCCCTTCACTTATGCTTAGTTTTGACAATTTTTCTCTGTATCTATCAATAAATTCTCTAACCCATTCTGGATTCACTTTGCTATAATCTCTTAGTGTCCAACCAATTGCTTTATTGATAAAAAATTCATCTTGTCCAAAATTATTAACTATAATTTCTTCTAAAAGTTCTTCTTTCATCTTTTCTTTCCTAAACATTTGGTGATTGATTGCCATTCTTCTTAACCAGATATTCTCGTCCAAGCTCCATTGAATCATTGTTTTATCGATCTCTGGGTATTTGAAAGCAACATGGCCTATCACTCTATGAAGTCCATCTACAGTATCCCACCATGATTTATTCGTAATCAACTTCTTTATTTTCTCTATGTCTTCTAAAACGAGGTAATCTTTCATCCTATTTAAATAGTCAATAGCCATATATTGAGCTTCCCTATAAGGTTTTTTCCAGCAAGTAGCAATAAATTCCCAATCGACATATTTTTCTTTTTTAGCTTCCTTAAAGTAGAAATCACTCGTTTTTTTTCTTATAGTCGCTTGTATACCTAAAAATAAAAACTGATTCCTCATATACTTAGACATCTGTTTTGCTTTTTCACTATCAGCATTTTTTTCTAACTCTTGAAATAAATCATATAAGTTCATGAAATCCCCTCACTATTAAGCATTTATCGTTTACTTATATTTTTAAAAATCAACCCATTCGTTGTTTCATTCGGTTTAACTAAGTATCACTCAATTAAGTAACTCGTTAGACTACATCATTTTCCTCTTCATTTATGTTATTGAATAATAATAGACAAAAAAACAAGAAAAGTCATCTGTGTGACTTCTTTTCTTGTTCTTTTTTTTTTCGGTTGCTTAGTCTTTCTTTTTAGGAGGCAGCATCGTTAATGAGATACGACCTTTATTTACATTTATCTCTTCTACCCAGACAGTCACCACGTCACCAACTGCTACAACATTTGTCGGATGCTGTACATAGCCTTTACTTAATTTCGAAATATGCACTAATCCATCTTGCTTGACACCAATATCTACAAATGCACCAAAATCGACTACATTACGAACGGTTCCTTCTAGTTCCATTCCTTCTTGTAAGTCTTCCATGCTTAAAACGTCTGTCCGCAATAAAGGAGCTGACATTTCATCACGCAAGTCACGTCCGGGAGTAAACAAGGCTTCTAACATATCTTTGACTGTTTCTTTACCTAATTCAGTTACTTGCATCAAATTAGCCATATCTAGTGTTTCTAACGATTTTTTAGCTTTCAAACTACCAACATCTTCTAATGAAATTTCTGCTAGTTCAAGAATTTCTTTAGCCTGTTTGTAGGTCTCCGGATGAATACCCGTATTATCTAACACGTTTTTACCATCAACTATCCGCATGAACCCTACAGATTGTTCATAAGCTTTGGGTCCTAAACGTGGTACTTTTTTCAGCTGGGCACGACTTTCAAAACGACCGTTCTCTTCGCGGTAAACAATCACATTATTAGCTGTTGTTTTGTTTAAACCAGCCACATGCTTCAATAGTTGTGCGCTCGCTGTATTTACATTTACTCCTACTTGGTTAACAGCTGTTTCGACAACAAAACCCAACCGTTCTTCTAGATGTTTTTGAGAAACATCATGTTGGTACTGACCAACGCCTACTGATTTAGGGTCAATTTTTACCAGTTCAGCTAACGGATCTTGAAGTCGGCGTGCAATACTAACGGCACTTCTTTGTTCTACCTGTAAGTCAGGAAATTCTTCACGAGCAATCGGACTAGCTGAGTAAACAGATGCTCCTGCTTCATTGACGATAACATAAAAGACTTGGCGTTCAATTTCTTTTAAATTATCAGACACAAACGTTTCTGATTCACGACTGGCTGTACCATTTCCGATAGCAACCATTTCTACATCAAATTGTTCGATTAATTGTTTGAATTTTATTGCAGCATTCGCACGAGCTTCGTTTCCTGCTGGTTTGTGTGGGTAAATAACATCAATATCTATCACTTTACCAGTTGGATCGATGACGGCTAGTTTACAACCCGTACGATAAGCAGGATCTAGTCCTAAGACTACTTTTCCTTTTAGAGGTGGTTGCAATAATAAATTCCGTAAATTTTCTCCAAAAATATTAATAGCTTGTTCATCTGCTTTTTCAGTCAATTCAGAACGGATTTCGCGTTCGATTGAGGGTCCAATAAAACGTTTATAACTATCTTCAACAGCTACTTTAACATAAGGAGTCGCTGTTGAGTGCTCTTCTTTTATCAACTCTTTAAATAGATAATTAAAGATAGTCGTTTCATTTATAACTAATGCTGTTTTTAAGATATCTTCTTTTTCTCCACGATTAATCGCTAATATACGGTGAGAAACTAATTTATTGACAGGTTCTTTGTAATCATAATACATTTCAAAGACGCCTTTTTCATCTTTTTCTTGTTTTTTTACATTAGTCGTTAGCATCCCATTTTTAAGCGTGTATTCTCTTATCCAAATACGATAGCGTGGTTCATCACTGATTGTTTCTGCAATAATTTCATGCGCTCCTGCTAAAGCTGATTCAGCTGACTCCACATTTTTTTCATCATCAATATAATTACTTGCTTCTTCTAGAACATCTACAGATGGAAAAGTCAGCATCCAGTCGGCTAAGGGTTCTAAGCCACTTTCTTTCGCTATCGTCGCTTTGGTTCTTCGTTTTTGCTTGAAAGGACGGTATAAGTCTTCGACTAGTTGCATTTTCTCAGCTAGCTCAATACTTTTTTTCAATTCAGGTGTCAACTTGCCTTGTTCTTCAATTGTACGGATAACATCTTTTTTGCGTTTCTCCAATGTTTGAAGATAATTGTAACGTTCCTCTATTTCACGAATTTGCACTTCATCTAAGGTACCAGTCATTTCTTTACGGTAACGAGCAATAAAAGGCACTGTGTTGCCTTCTGCTAATAAATTTAAAACCGTCGTTAATTGTTTAGTCGAATACGTTTTTAATTCTTTCTTTAATAAGTCTAACACTGCATTATCTGTTGTATCTGTCATTCATTTCTTCCTTTCTCATTCCCGTTCATCTTCCTTATTTTAGCATAATCTTCTATCATTGACCAAAGTTGTTAACATTCTTTTCAAAAAACTAAGAAAAAAAGCAGCTATCTAAAAATAGCCGCTTTTTGTTTATCATTTACTTCCGTTTTCAGGTAACTGAAATGTAACCATTGCATTTAATAATTCTGACTTTACACTCTTTGTCGGCCAATGTTTTTTACCACCCAAGCAAGCACAAATAAATTGGACTTGATCGACAAAAAATGTTTTCCGGAAATGAACGTGTCCCATTATACTGTACACTATATTGGGGTGTTCATCATAGAGTTTCTCATAAGTAGAGCTCCCTAAAAAGGCATTAAAATAATCGTAAATCTTATGTGGCAAAGAGACAACGAATTTAGGATGTGTCACCACATGGGTCATCAAAATAACTTTTCTGTCTCCTATTTTTGCTAAATCTTCTTCTATTTTTGCTAACATCCACTGAGTAACTGCTTGATCGGGCTCTCCCCAATCACAAAAACGTTTATCTTGCCAAGTTCCAGCACGTAAAGTCATTTTTTGAAATTCAGCAATACTATATTGCTCGGTATCGGCAAACCCATAGTCATACCACCCTGAATTCCCGACTACTGCCCACTCATCATTTATAATATACGGTCTTTCTAAAATACTTTCTGATTGCTCTTTAAAGAAATGGTATATTTTTTTCGTATCTTTTTCGCCATTTATTCTAGACCAATAATCATGATTGCCAGGTACAAATAATAGTTTTATTCCACTCAATGCTGTTAATTCATCTAGGAAAGCTTGAGATTCATGGTAATTGCTACTAATATCTCCAGCGATTAAAAAAAGGTCAATTTTTTGCTTTATTATCTGTTCACTTAGCAAACTTGCATATGTTTCATTTTCCGGTAAATGTTTACCGTTTGTGTCAATATGCAAATCCGATAATACACCGATTTTCATTTTGTCCCTCGTTTCTTCATTATTAGTATGCCTACCATAACTTTTTGTCCAACTTAAATCAACATAGGGAGTGGAACATTTGTCCCCACTCCCTACATATTTCCACTATTCTTTATCATTTTAGTTAGAAGAGCTGAACAGAGCGCTCCGCATCTTTACTTGATTAATTTATTCTCTTTTAGGTAGTCTTGTGCTACTTTTTGTGGATCTTTGTTGTTTACATTGACTTCGTAGTTCATTTGGCGCATTTCATCGTCGGTTACTTGTCCGCTTAATGTGTTTAATACTTCCTCTAGTTCGGGGTGTTTTTCTAATGTTTTATCTAACATTAGCGGCGCTCCTTGATAGGGTGGAAATAGACCTTCATCGTCTTCTAGAACCACTAGTTCATATTCTTCTAATTCACTATCTGTTGAATAGGCATCTAAAAGATTGATATCACCTGTTTCGATAGCTTGATAACGCAATTTAGGTTCCATTGTTCTTAAGTTGTCAAAAGTCACCCCATATAGTTCTTGAATACCTAAATAGCCGTCTTGGCGATCTGCAAATTCAAGTGTAAACCCAACTTTAACTTTATCTGATACACCTTTCAAATCAGACATTTTCTCTAAATTGTATTCTTTTGCTAAGCCTGAGGTTACAGCTAAAGTATAGGTGTTATTGAACTCCATCGGTTCAAGTAATGTCATATCGTATTGCTCTGCCAAGCCTTCACGAGCTTGTTCGTATACTTCTTTTTCGTTTGTTGATTTTGCCTCTTCATTTAAGAAAGTAGCTAATATTGTTCCTGTAAATTCCGGATAGATATCAATATCTCCTGATTCTAAAGCATTAAAAACGAACGTTGTTTTACCCATATTGGGTTTTAACTTAACTGAAAGATCCGTTTGGTCTTCAATCAGTTCTTTGTACATATTCATGATAATTTCTGGTTCTGATCCTAATTTCCCAGCAATTGTAATTTCTTTATCTTGTCCTGTAATCAATGGGATAATCAAAATTCCTATCATGATTACTGTTATTGTTCCAAGTACCACTAGAGTCTTTTTGAAAGAAATCTTTTCAAAGTAACTTAGTAAATAATCAAACCCAACTGCTAGCATAGCAGCAGGAATAGCGCCTAATAAGATTAAATAATTGTTGCCTCGATCGATACCTAATAAGATTAAACTCCCAAGTCCACCTGCACCAATTAGAGCCGCAATGGTTGCTGTACCAATAATCAATACCATCGCATTTCTAATTCCTGCCATTATAATTGGCATAGCAAGTGGCATTTCTACTTTAATTAACTTTCTAAATCGGTCCATCCCCATTGCATCTGCTGCTTCAACCAAGGAAGGATCAATCTCTGTTAGTCCCGTATACGTGTTTCTAAGTATCGGCAATAACGCATAAATGACTAACGCGATAACTGCTGGTACTTTTCCAATTCCTACTAAAGGAATCATTAAACCTAACAGAGCTAATGACGGAATGGTCTGAAAGATAGCTGTCACCTGAATAATCGGGCTAGCTAACTTTTTATGATGGGTCAAAAATATGGCTAACGGAATAGCGATGACTACGGCAATCAATAAGGAGATAAAAGACAATTGAATGTGCTCTATTAAGGCAGTCCATAATAATTCTTTGCGATTTTGGAAAGTAGCTATTAATTCATTCATTCAGCTTCACCTCGGTTTTCAATAGTCGTTGCTAAATAAGACATCAATTGTTGATTTGTTATTTTTCCAACAGCTTTTTCCTCTTTGTCTTTAACGAAAACAGTATCATCTTTTGACAGTGCAATAATCAGTTGATCTACTGTATCTTTTGTCCTCAAAACGATTCCCATATTTTCTCCATGACTTGCTGGCAGTATGTATCCAGCTTCAATAAGTTGTTGAATGGTTTGGGTTTCAACTTTTTCAACATTCCCTGACTTTAAGAAGTTTCTGACAAAATCATTTTTAGGGTGACTAATTATTTCTTCAGGAGTTCCTAATTGGACTATTTCCCCTTTATCTATCAAAGCAATACGGCTGCCTAACGACATAGCTTCTTGCATATCATGCGTTACAAAAACAATCGTTTTTTCCCATTTTTTATGCATCTCGGTTACATCTTCTTGTAGATTATGGCGACTAACTGGATCTAACGCACTAAAAGGTTCGTCCATTAAGATAATATCAGGATCCGCTGCGAAGGCTCTTAAAACACCAATTCGTTGTTGCTCTCCTCCTGATAATTCAGATGTTTTTCTGTTGCGGTAACTTTTTGCGTCTAATCCAACACTTTCAAGCAATTCCGTTACTCGATTATGCATCTTATCTTTTGACCATTTTTTCATTTCTGGTACGGTTATAATATTTTCTTCTACAGTCATATTGGGAAATAAAGCAATTTGTTGCAACACATACCCCATATTCCAACGCAATTCTTGAATGTTGTATTCACTAATAGGTTTGTCCCTAACATAGATATATCCAGAGTTTAGCGAAATTAAACGATTAATCATTTTTAGCAATGTCGTCTTTCCACATCCACTAGGACCAATTAAAACAAAAAATTCCCCGTCTTTAATTTCTAAGTTTAAGTTAGAAATAACAGGATTTCCTGGTATATATTCCTTTGATACGTCTTTAAATTTTATCATCTTCATTCTCCTAGTATTTATTTTCTCTTTCTATTAGAGCTTTCCATCCCATACATATCCTTTATTTAGAAGTTTGTATTGTTGAAGCATTGTCGTTTTATTGAAAACAACGCCCAACAAGGAGCCACCATAGACCGCACCGCCATCGATACCAATCTTATTATCTTGTACCCATATGTCGGTTGTCTTGTTATCTCCGTAAAGTGAAGGAGTGATGGTATGACCAAAAACAATTGTTTTGCCTGTTTTATTTTTCATTGAATGAAATGGTTCTCGAATCCAGACAAAATCTCTTGGAATTGTTTGCTTCCAATCTTTTTTAGATAAATCCACTCCAGCATGAACAAAAACAAAATTCCCCCACTCATAATATAAGGGTAAATTCTTTAATCTTTGTTTCAATGTTGGGTAACGACTGGTGATTAGCATCGCCATCTCGGTTGGGGAATATTCATCGGCTAAACCGCCATGAAGGAACGTTTCGAGTGTTTTCATTCCACCATTCATTCGATATAAATCGTAATTTTTTTCTGGATTTTCTAAAAATTTCAAAAGCATTTCTTCATGGTTTCCCATAATCCAAATAGCTCCTTTTTCCTTAACTAGTTCATCTGCTAAAACAAAACAGGCTTTTGGATTTTCTCCTCTATCACCCAGATCTCCAATCAACAGCAGTTGTTGCGTAGCTTCATCCCAATGTATCAGCATTTCTTTAAATAGCGTGATTTGACCATGAACATCTCCTATGGCAAATAATTCTGTCTTCATAAAAATCCTCCTTATTTCCCAACACCAAGATTTTGTTGAGCAGATTACTTTTTAATTTCTCTCCCTAACTATACACGTTTTCTTAAAAAAACTGAATGATATGCTCATGTAATCCTCATATCTATCTCCTTTTAGTCTCAAGATCACTTACTAGACAGAATTTGAGGAAACAAGTAAAATTAATAGATGACAGTTTGTTCTATTTGTCGTATACCCTTTAATTTTTCCCAATAGAGAAAGGATGGACCAACTTATGAATACAAAAAAAATTGTAGGACTGATTGTTATAATCGCTCTTGTTATTTTCATTGGATACAGTATTTTTAATTCTTCAGATAAAGGAAACAGCCTTTCCGTTCGAACAGCTTTAGTTGGTAAAGAAACCATTGTTGAGACACTTTCAACTACCGGCATATTAAAAGCTAGTCAGACACAAGAAGTCATTGGTCAAGGACTTGTTTCAGAAGTGGCTGTTGAAGTGGGTGACCAAGTTGAAGAAAATGATCGCTTAGTTCTTTACCAAGATGGAACAGAAAAAAGAGCTGATTTTAAAGGAACTATCACAACTGTAAACCTTTCTCCTGATGAGATTGATTTAAGTATGCAAACTGGTGAGTCAGCTATTGCACTGGCTGATTTAACAAACTTAACTGTTTCGATTCAATTAACCAAATCAGATGCTCCTCGTGTAGAAAAAGAACAATCCGTAACATTGACTAGCGGTTCAAAGACTTATCAAGGTAAAGTTACTCAAATTGATCCAATTGCTAAGATAACTAGCAACCAGTTTGGCAATACCGCTGCTTTGTCTGCAACTATTTCCTTCAACGAGGCTCCAAAAGGTCTTTTTGCAGGATTTGATATTGATACTGAAATTGTCACTGATACAGCAAAAAATGTTCTTTCTTTACCCATCGAAGCTTTGCTTTATAATGTAAAAAACAAACCTTATGTTTACATTGTTAAAGACGGAACAGCTAAAGCGCAATTAATCGAGATAGGTACCCAATCCGATACTGCTGTGGAAGTTAAAAGTGGATTAACTACCGATCAAACGGTTATTTTATCGCCTGATGAAAAAATAAAAGATGGTATAGAAGTTTCAAAAAAATAGAAAGTCGGGGATAATATGATTGAATTAAAAAATATCGTCAAGACTTATCGAACCGGTGATGAATCTCTTGTTGCACTAGATGATGTCACGTTATCTATCGCAGATGGTGAATTTACTGCCGTAATGGGGCCAAGTGGTTCTGGTAAATCAACTTTAATGAATATTTTAGGCTTACTAGATCAATTTGATTCTGGCACGTATTATTTAAATGGTGTAGATGTTAGTGAACTGAGTGATAACGAAGGAGCGCATGTTCGTAATAAAGAGATTGGCTTTATTTTTCAGTCGTTTAATTTGATGCCGCGTATGACTATCTTAGAAAATGTTGAATTGCCAATGGTTTATGCTGGTATCCCTGCTAAAGAACGAAAAAAAAGAGCTTTAAAGGCTTTAGAACGAGTTGGCTTAGCTGATCGCGTCAAGCATCGACCTAATGAAATATCAGGTGGACAAAAGCAACGGGTAGCGATTGCTCGTGCCATTGTTAACAATCCTTCAGTCTTAATGGCCGATGAACCTACTGGCAACTTAGATTCTAAAACAGCTATTGATATCTTACGAATATTTCAAGAACTAAATGCAGAAGGAACGACTATTTTGATGGTTACTCACGAACATGAAGTAGCTATTTATACTAAAAGAATTCTTTCATTTTTTGATGGAGCTCTTAAAAAGGATCACCTTCAGACACCAGAGATCATATAGAAAGGAGTAGGTCTTTTGAATATCAAAGAAAATTTTAAAATGGCCATTGACAGTATCTTAGCCAACAAATTGCGTTCATTTTTGACTATGCTAGGTATTATTATTGGAATTGCGGCTGTAATTGCTATTCTTGCCGTTGGCAATGGAGCTACTTCTAAAATCACAGACACATTTGATGATTTAGGGGCCTCAACTATTTCTGTTTCTTTAAGTGAAGAAGCTTCCCCAAGTGATGCATTTACTGATGACGATATCCGAGCCTTAAAAGCAGCTATTTCTGATATTACTTATATTTCTCCTGATAAAACCATTCAAGCTTCTGCTGAATCTGAATTTGATAAACGATCGGCTTTAGTATTAAGTGGAACACCAGATATGCAATATACAACTCAAGCAATGGAGAGCACACTTGTTTATGGTCGATATTTTAATCAAACAGATTATCAAGATGGTAAAAATGTCGTCGTAATAAGTGAAGATACGTCAAAAGCTTTATTCAATAACCGAATTAATGTAGTGGGTGAAAAACTCTTACTTTCAGGAAACACCGGAAATAGTATTCGTTTACGAGTAGTTGGTGTTGTAAAGGGTACATTTGATAATCTACAAGGTGCTTTTGACATTAGCCAAATCCCTGTCTATCTAGCTATACCTCTGACTACGATGGGCAATTTAAATCCGGATCTAACGACCATTGATAGTTTAACAGTCCAAGTAACGGATAAAAATGCGATTGACTCCGTTTCAAAGCAAATGGTTCGTTTATTGGAAACAAGACACAACTCTTTAGGAAAAGATTACTATACAGCTACTAATTTTTTACAGGCTTTGGACCAAGTTAATTCCGTTTTGAGTTTATTTGTTAATTTTATTGCTGCTGTTGCTGCAATAGCTTTATTGGTTGGTGGTATCGGGGTAATGAATATCATGTTGGTTTCTGTCACTGAACGAACGCGAGAAATTGGTACGCGTAAAGCGCTTGGGGCAACAACTGGTACAATATTGATGCAGTTTTTAATGGAGTCCATTGTTTTAAGTTTAATCGGTGGCATTATTGGTCTCATTTTAGGTATACTCTTAGCCTTCGGGGTGGGTGGGGCACTAGATATTGTCCCAAGTATCACTATTACCGCTGTAGCCTTAGTGTTGCTTTTTTCAACTGCAGTAGGCGTCTTTTTTGGGATTTATCCTGCTAGAAAAGCAGCCAAACTTGATCCAATTGAAGCACTCAGATACGAATAAATTGCCCGAAAAAAATACACCCTCCTTTTATAATAAAAGAGGGCTGTATTTTTTTAATTAGATATCTGATTTAATAATAGCTTCATCATCATTAAATACCGATTCATCAAAACGATTGACTCGTTTTGATGAGATGATTCCTGCTAGCATACTATCATTAACGTTCAACAATGTGCGTGCCATATCAATTACAGGTTCAACAGAAATAACTAAACCAACAATAGCGACAGGAAGGTCCAATGCACCTAAAACAATTAATGCTGCAAAAGTTGCTCCACCGCCAACACCAGCAACACCAAATGAACTAATGGTTACCACCGCTATAATAGTTAAAATGTAAGTTGGACTAAAGATATCGATTCCAACTGAAGGAGCTACAATAGCTGCTAACATGGCAGGATAAACACCCGCACAGCCATTTTGTCCGATAGATACACCAAATGTTCCTGAGAAGTTAGCTGAAGCTTCATCTACTCCCAAAGCTTTAGTTTGAGCTTCTATGTTCAATGGCAATGTTCCTGCACTTGAACGAGATGTAAATGCAAAACTTAGAACCGTCCAAGTTTTTTTCAGGTATTGAATTGGATTAACTTTGTAACCAAGCAAAATTAACATGTGGATTAAGAACATAGCAATAATCGCTGTATAAGAAGCTAAGACGAATTTCCCTAAATTTACTAACGCATTAAAATCACTTGTTGCTAGTGCTTTTGTCATTAAAGCAAAAACCCCATAAGGAGTTAACCTTAAGACTAGTGTCACAATACGCATCACAATAGCATATAAACTCTTAATCATTTTTTCAAAGAAAGCTCCTTCTTCCGGACTCTTTCGGATAACTCCTAAATAGGCTACTCCCACAAATGCAGAAAAAATAACTACCGCAATCGTACTCGTTGAACGAGTGTTAGATAAATCTGCAAAAACGTTGGCTGGAATAAAATTCACTATCTGTTCTGGTAACGATAAATCAGCAACCATTTCTTTGCGTTCATCTAGCGCTGCAATCTGAGTTGTTTCAGCAGCTCCTTGAACAAATTCGGCACCGTCTAGATTGAAAAGCATCACACTTCCAATCCCAACCAATGCGGCAATTGCCGTTGTTGCTAGTAACGTTGTTAATACTGTAACACTAATCTTACCTAAATCTCTGGTTCCTTCAATTTTCGTGAACGCACCAACAATTGAAACAAAGATTAACGGCATGATTAACATTTGTAATAGACGCACATACCCAGTCCCAACAATATTAATCCATTCGATAGCACCGATGGTTACTTCTCCAGTCGCTCCAAAAAGAACTTGAAGAATTCCTCCAAAAATGATACCTGAACCTAACGCGATAAAAACACGCGTTGAAAATTTAATGTGTTTCTTTTGTAGGTGCCAAAAACTATAAATGACTGCTACAAATAAAAGTAGTGCAATAACAATATAAAGATTTGTCATGATAATCCTCCCTTTATTTTGCCTTCCATGACTTGGAAAGCCAGTGTATCATAAGATTAAAGGTCCCAGACGAACATTTTCCCCGAACGAACGCCCTAAATATGAGGTATAATGATTCAAATTTAGTGATTCCTTATTTTACTTTATTTTAGTAAGAAGTTCAACAGAAAAGATTGGAATTTTTTGAGCAAATAAAAAAGCATACAACAGACAAATAAAAAAGAGTTGAATTGAGTCAAAAAAACTCAATAAAACTCTTTTTTTATTACTATCTAAACTATTTGTTTTTTCTATAAAAAGTACGAATTCCTAATTTAATTATTTCTACTATTGGAATAATCGAGAATGATGCTCCTAGAACTAACAACCATTGTTGTGCGTTTAAATGGCTTACCTTAAAAGCCTCATTCAAGCCAGGAACTAATACCACCACAGCTAATAGCGATCCTGAAACTAGGATTGATAAGTTAAACATTTTGTTTTTAAAGAAACCCACTGTAAAAAGAGATTTCTCAACTGATTTCACGTTAAATGCGTGGAATAACTGTAACATACCTAACGTTACAAAAGCCATCGTCAACGCATCGCTATGAATCAGTTCGTTGTTCCCAGCGTGTACAGGATTAGTTGTTGCCCACCAATAAACAAATAAGGTGATTCCACCCTCAAGAATTCCTTGATAAATGATACTACCCAAGACACCGTTAGAAAAGAATGTTGCTTTTTCTCCACGAGGTGGTTGCTCCATACTATCCTTTTCTGCAGGCTCTAATCCTAAAGCAATAGCTGGAAATGTGTCCGTTATTAAGTTAATCCATAGAATATGCACTGGTGCTAGAATACTCCACCCAAGAAGAGTTGCGATAAACAAGGTTAATACCTCACCTAAGTTTGCAGACAATAGATACTGAATAGATTTTTGAATATTTGAAAAAACTTTTCGTCCTTCTTCTACAGCAACTACAATCGTTGAGAAGTTATCATCAGCTAAGATCATGTCACTTGCGCCTTTTGATACTTCAGTACCCGTAATTCCCATTCCTACACCTATATCTGCTGTTTTTAAGGCTGGCGCATCATTTACTCCATCACCTGTCATAGCCACAATTTTACCGGCTTTTTTCCATGCTTTAACGATTCGAACTTTATGTTGCGGAGAAACACGAGCATAGACAGAAAAGTCTTTTACTCTAGTTGAAAAGTCTTCATCGCTGATTTCATCTAGTTCAGCACCAGTGATTACTCCACCCATTTGTGTTTCTTCTAAAATCCCTAACCTCCTAGCAATCGCTTCTGCTGTATCACGGTGATCGCCGGTTATCATAACTGACCGTATGCCCGCCTTACGTGCAACTAGAACAGCACCCTTAGCTTCTTCTCTTTCTGGATCAATCATACCAATTAACCCTGAAAAGATTAAATCTTGTTCCACCTTTTCTGAACTCATATCATCTGGTTTATTAGCTACTACTTTATATGCTGTAGCTAAGACACGTAACGCTTGAGTTGCTAATTCATGGTTGATTTCTAAAATAGTTTTCTTTGTTGCTTCATCTAATCTTTCAGTCTCCCCATTCTCACTGTAGCTAGTACATCTTTTTATTAATTCATCCGGCGCACCTTTGACAGCAATTAAAAAGTGACCATCTGATTGTTCATGAACAGTAGACATCAGCTTTCGTTTTGAGTCAAATGGAATTTCAGCTACACGAGGTTCTTTAGCCAACACTTCAGAAACGTTTATTTTTTTATCCAAAGCAAATTGAATCAATGCTGTTTCGGTAGGATCCCCGATTAAGGTACCATCCCCTGATAGTTGAGTATCATTTGCATAAATCATTGAACGTAAAACCGGCGAATCAGCATCGATAGGCGCATCGCTGTCTTGAAGCTGACCATTAATATACATTTTTTCAACAGTCATTTGATTCATTGTCAATGTTCCAGTTTTATCAGAACAGATGATATCTGTACTGCCCAATGTCTCAACAGCTGGTAATTTACGGACAAGAGCTTTTCTTTTTGCCATTTTTTGTGTCCCTAGTGCTAGAATGATTGTCACAATAGCAGGTAATCCTTCAGGAATAGCTGCTACAGCTAACGAAATAGAGGTTAACAGCATATCAAGCCAACCGCGGCCATTTAATAATCCTACAACGAATATAATAACGGCAATAATTAAGATAGCAACAGTTAAATATTTGCCTAAACGATTTAAATTTTTTTGGAGTGGAGTCATCGTTTCATCTGTCGAGGCAAGCATTTTAGCAATACCTCCTACTTCTGTGTTCATCCCCGTTCCTACAACAATACCTTCGCCACGGCCATATGTAACATTACTGTTCATAAATGCCATATTTGTTCGGTCTCCAATTCCTGCTTTAGCATCTTCAATAATCGTTAAATCCTTGTCTACTGGAACCGATTCTCCAGTCAATCCAGACTCTTCTATTTGCAAAGAGGCTACTTCTATCAAACGCAAATCCGCTGGTACGATATTTCCTGCTTCCAACAAGACGACATCTCCAACAACAAGTTGGTCGCTTTTCAATGAAACTACTGTTCCATCACGTTTCACATGTGCTTCAGGCGAGGACATTTCCCTTAAGGCATTGATGGCTTCCTCTGCTTTCGCTTCTTGAAACACTCCTAAAATGGCATTTAAAATAACTACCACAAGGATAATAATAGAGTCTGTTATATCTCCAAAAATACCTGATATTACAGCTGCAGCTAATAAAACAATAATCATAAAATCTTTAAACTGTTCAAGAAATTTCACTAGTAAACTTTTACTTTTGCCTTTATTTAATTGGTTGGGTCCATATTCTGCCATTCTTTTTTCTGCTTCTGTTGACATCAAACCCTTTTCAGATGATTGAACTTGTTCAAAAACAGCTGTTTCATCTAACGTAAAAAAAGCCTTATTCTGTTGTTCACTATTGTCCATAGTTTCATCTTCCTTTCATAGGTAAAGATTTTTTACTTCTATCACTCATTAAATTAATTATATCTTTCTATAATAAGCAAAGCAAAGATTTAAGCAAAACGAGAGGTTTATTTTTTAAGGTTCCTAATTAGAGGCCCCATTCACCATTTTTTTCCGGTTGGTAACGTGCGCTAACTAAATCTACTTTCCCACTATCTATTAACCTAATTCCTTCAGTTTCTAATTTTTCTTTTTGGGTAAACTTCCCTTCTTCATCTTTTAATCCAATTTCACCTTTAGCATTTATGATACGGTGCCAAGGAATGTCATATTTTTTACTCATAGAATGCAAAATCCGAACAATTTGTCTTGCACCTCTTTTGTTTCCAGCAACCTCGGCGACTTGTCCGTATGTCATGACCTTACCAGCTGGAATACTTTTCATTATCCTTATCGCCTTTTCAGTAAATGGTGTCATCTTTTCCCCTTCTTTCGCTATAAAAAAAAGCACTTCCTATTCCTCTCAGTGTAACAGGTCCTGAAAGAAATGGAGGTGTTTTATTTTTTTGTGTTTAAAAGATTTCTTCCTTGCAGCACTAAACGAAAAGCATCCACTTGTCTCCAGTATGATGCTGAAAGACGAGTGGATGCTTTAGAAAGAGATTAGATAAACGCTAAGACAATAAAGTTTAGGATAAATAATCCAGTTGAAATCCATAAAACTGGATTAATTTCATTTGCTTTCCTTTTTGCAACTTTTACAATCACATAAAAGATAAAACCAGCAGCAATTCCGTAAGAAATGCTAAAAGCTAATCCCATAAAAACTGAAGTGAAAAATGCTGGGATAGCTTCTTCTAAATCATTCCATTTTATTTCAAGGAGTGAAGACATCATCATGATACCAACAATGATTAACGAAGCGGCTGTTGCTTGTATCGGCACGATAGCAATAAAGGATGAAAACAGGCTAGATGATAGGAATAAAATTGCTACTACCACGCTTGTTAGACCCGTTCGACCGCCTGCTCCAATTCCAGCAGCACTCTCGACAAAAGTCGTTGTGTTTGATGTACCAAAGATGGCTCCAACTGATGTTGCAATTGCATCCGCAAACAAGGCTTTATCCATTTTAGATTTCACTCCTGATCCATTTTCTAATGCATCTTCATCCTCGGTAGTAAAGATACCAGTCTTACGGCCTGTTCCAATAAAGGTTCCAATTGTATCAAAAATATCAGATAAACTAAAAGCAAAGATTGTCATTAAAACTAATGGCAATCGAGTAGCATCAGAGAATAACGAGACCATTCCTTTTGCTCCGAATGCTGCACCAAATGTGATTTCTAATTCGGAAATAGCATTGCCTAAAGAATTGTCAGGATTTGAGAGCGCAGATAAATCAACGATACCCATTGGAATACCGATTAGAGTCGTCGCAATAATACCAATCAAAATGGCTCCACGAACATTTAAAACGACAAGTACTACTGTAATAATGAGCCCCATCAACGCCAACAACGTTCCTTTATCGGTAAAGTTTACCAAACCAGGGATAATGCCGCCATCAGTTACTACACTAGCAATTCCCCCTGTATACGTTGCTTCTGTAGCATTAAAAGCATTATTATTAATCGATTGGATATTTTGACTTTCTGACGTGAACTTTAAAAAACCAGAATTTTTGATTCCGATGTAAGCAACAAATATTCCAATTCCTCCACCAATTGCATGTTGAATTAATTCAGGAATAGATTTAATAATCAATTTTCTTATTTTTGTTACGGTTATTAAAATATTAAAAACACCACAAATAAAAACCATTGCTAATGCTTCTTGCCATGTAAAACCTAAGCCAAAAACAACTGTATACGTAAAGAATGCATTCAGTCCCATTCCAGGCGCTTGTGCATAAGGGACATTTGCAAACAGTCCCATAACTAACGTTCCTATTGCTGAGGCAATCAAAGTAGCAAGAAAAACGGCTTGTGAAGGCATCCCTGTTAACGATAGTATTGCAGGGTTGACGAATATGATATAAGACATTGCAAAAAATGTTGTTATTCCAGCTAGGACCTCGGTTGTGACTGTTGTTCCATTTTCTTTCAGCTTAAAAAAATTCTCCACTTTTTATTCCCACCTTATTTATATTCGCAAAGAAGTACAAGAAAGCATTCTTTTTCTAAAAATATAAGCAACGGAATAAAGTTAAAACCTATTTTGTGGTTTACTCCTACTCAAAGTAATGTAAACACAAAAAAACAGTTGGTTCTCCACCAACCGCATAATCCTAACTATTTTGGGACAGCAAAAAAACTGCTTTCCCCTAATAGTCGGATCATTTACGGTGTCCGGTAGAAACTTAAAGCCCATATCGCTTAATTATATTAGAGTGTATTTCTTCGTCTTCACTTATTATAAAATAAAATTTCTTCAATTACAATATAATAATTAACAATATCAATAGTTATGTTTTTATCGTTCGTGTTTAATCCAGAGACAGCTAGTCTATAACCTATGTAATTAGACAACTAACTATACAGAGAGCCACTTTCTAACTGACGAAAAATTGGTACTTACAATTAAAGTCTTCTTAAATCAGTTATACTAAATAAAAAAATTATAACTTTTCTTGAAATTTACTAAATGTCTGTAGAGCAACTACTTTTCTTGAAATCGATTAAAATGGGTTTACTTCCTACGTTAACTTCTATTTCGCATTCTAAGATATTTGAAAAATAAATGAACAGCTTACGACTATTGCTACTGCATCCGAATAAGATGCGACCAACTATCGGGTATAATTAAATAACCGTTATAGAAAAGAAAAAAAGAACAGTTAGGCATCTATTTTCTGAGTTTGTACTCTAAAACGCCAGTTCAAAAATAGTGATAAAAAATGCTATCCATGATTCAGGAATAACCCTTTATTTATGCATTTATTAAGAATAATTTCTCATCTATTTCATTCTATTCTAAAAAGTTATCCACTACTTTTTGTGGATAACTACAGTTTATATGGATTATCATTCTTTGAATCGGCTGTGATAGCTAGTTTCATAAAATCCATCCCTACTTATTAACAAGTTGTGCACAAAGTTATCAACAAGTTGTGTATAACTACTTGTTTTGTTTTTTTATTCAGCAATTTCTTTTTTATTGAAAATCCTAATTTCTCCTTTCTTATTTCTCTACTTTATAACAAACAGATGGAATAACCCTATAAAAAGGGCAAGAGTGCACTGGAATAACATTAAATAAAAGGATATAATCGGTTAGACGAAGATAAAATTCAAAGATTCAGTCTTGTTTACGCTCGCCATAAGGAAGCATTAGGCGACTTTTTCTAACTTTGCAATGGAAAATAGTGTCGCTATTAAAAAAAGTCAAGAGAATTATTCCGTTACGTTAACATTTACAAATAGAATTGGCTAATCGCAAAAAAAAATGAGACACTCCTATTCTAAGTAAAAAATAGGAGTGTCTCATAACATGTTTAGAGCATTCTTCATGAATTGGACGTCGAGTTTGCTTTTTGGGACACGTTCTACAATAAAAATCTTGATCTGTTAAAGAAGCTGGAACGTTATGTCCTAGCCTCTCCCGTTTGCCAATTGCATGACTTTCGTTCAATAATTTCATGTGGCAGAATAACTTTTATAGCCAACGTTTGTTTGCCTTCGATAAAATCTACCAGTTTTTCTACAACTTGCTCACTTAAATAAGTAACATGTAAATCAATCGATGTCAGCGTTGGTTGCACCATCTCTGTAAAAATAGAATTATTAAAACTGATGATGGATACATCTTCAGGTATACTCAAGTTGATTTCTTTAAGCAAATAAATCAATTCCATTGCAATCAGATCATCCCCCGCAACAATAGCTGTTGGAGGGTTTTCTGAAGAAAACAGCTTTCTAACTTGTTCTTCTAGACCGTTATTTTTTGTTTGTCCTTGTATGATATATTTTGGATTCATTTCAATTTTTGCTAGCATTAGAGCTTGTTTATACCCAGCCAGTCGTTCTTTAGACATCATTTGGTCGAATTTTTTATCTATATAAGCTATTTTTTCATGTTTTAAAGCCAATAAATAATCTGTTGCATCTTTGCCGGCTAATTGATTATCATTGTCAACATACACAATCTCATTTTCATACTCATATGGCTTGCCAATCATAGCGTAGAATAATTTTTCTCGGTGTAAATAATCAATTACTCTATCCTTTTTTTTAGAGTAAAGGACAATAAAACCATCTGCTCGACCACCTTTAGCCATCGTTTGAATACTTTCAAGTAATTCTTCTTCTGTTGTTCCTGAAGCCAATGCCACCATATATTTTTTTTCATTACAAGCTTTACTAATCCCACGAATCATTTCTAGAAAAAAAGGGTTTTTAAAGACTGACCCATCAGAAACAGGCAAAATAACACCGATAGTCCTCATGTTTTTATTCACTAGGCCTCGCGCCGCTAAATTTGGTTGATAACCTAGCTCTTTCATTACTGAACGAACCTTCTTTTTAGTTTTCTCACTGATACTTGAATGATCTTGAATTGTACGTGAAACAGTCGAGGTCGCTACACCTGCTTTTTTTGCAACATCTTTGATTGTAATGGCCAAAAAATCCACTTCCTTATTGTTGATCATTGCTTTCTCTTATCATAGGTTATAATTTGTGGACTGACAAGTTTCTTTGAACAGGAAAACGATAAATTGTTTGAGAAATATGGGGTTTGTTAGGCTCTAAAACAATGGATTGAAAGTGTTTGTGATGGACCGCATCAGGTAGTTCTTGGGTCTCTAATGCTATCCCTAGATGACTGCACATTTTTTTACCATTAATAAAATAATCTTCATCCATTCCAGTAGTAGAGAAAACAATAACGGCTTCTCGTGTAGTTTGTATTTCCAATCTTCGACCGCTCTCTTGTTCATTCAAGTTTACTATACCTTTTGATAACTTGAATGCTGTATCATAGCCATTCGGATGCTTTTCTATAGCTGTACGCATTAGAACGGGTTCTCTAAAGTCGTACACCGTTTTTATGACCGGTAATAATTGACCAGTAGGACATTTGTCTTTACTTGTTTCCGCATAGACATCGCTAAAAATTTGGAGTTGATGTCCTGCTATTGTTCGTTTGGTATCTCCACTTAAATTAAAATAAGTGTGGTTCGTGGGGTTAAATAAAGTTTGTTCGTCAGTCTTGGCTTCTACATTCATAACCCAAGTATTTTCATTCGTCCATAAATAAGTAACGGTTACTGCTAAATTACCAGGATAGCCATTCTCACCCGCTAGACTATGATAGGTAAACTGAATTCCTAGTGTATCAGTCCTATCTTCTACTATTTTAGTTTGCCAAACTACTTGGCTAAAATTATTTTCCCCACCATGAATATGATTGTCTTTTTCATTTAGTGTCAATTGATGATTTAACCATTGGCCCTTTCGGATTCGTCCGGCTACACGTCCAACTAACGCTCCAAAATAGGCAGGATGAGCCATATAATCAGATAGTTTATCAAAACCTAGTACTACATTCTCCAAGCATCCATCATGATCTGGAACTAGAATAGCGTTAACGACTGCACCATAGTTCAAGCACTGGAAAATAGCTCCTTGATCATTAACCAGTTGATATTCGATAACTTCTTTTTCCTCTACCCACCCATAATGACGCTTAGTTAGTTTCACTGCAATCAATCCAAACCTTTTTTATTAAATCTGCAGTTAATTGGTTTGTTGAGGCCACCACTTTATCTGCAGCACTTAACACCGCTCTGTCTCCAACTGCTATCGAGACCATACTAGCATTGTTGATTGATTCAACACCTGCAGCAGCATCTTCAATTCCGACACACTCTTTAACTGGTAAATCTAATTGTTCAGCAGCTTTTTGAAAAATTTCAGGAGCAGGTTTTCCAGCAGACAATTCAGCTGGGTTTACAATCGTATCAAATAAATCTATTAAACCAAGCTTTTTTAAGATAAATGGTCCATTTTGACTAGCAGATGCTAAACCTAGTAAGATATTTTTACTTTTCAGCTCATTCAACACTAACTCAATACCCGGTAGAATATCAACTGAGCTCATTTGTTCAATCATTTTTTTATATTCTTCATTCTTATTAGTAGCTAATTCTTCTTTTTCAGCCATGCTAAATTTATTTTCCAACTCTCCTTTCTTTAAGATGAGCTCTAATGATTCTATCCGGCTAATCCCTTTTAGTTGTTCATTAAATTCGTTATTGATTTCAATTCCTAGTTTTTTAGCCATGGCTTTCCAAGCTAAAAAATGATAACCTGCCGTGTCCGTTATAATTCCGTCTAAATCAAATAATACAGCTTTCATCTTTTTGCCCCCTTATTTTATATTGTTCCAACTTTTGTTGTTTTTATTAAACCGTTGTATTCATCTGTTAGCATAATCAGTTGATCATATAATATCACTTCAATGGCTGCGCCTTTAATTAGAGTAAGGGTTAAGCCATTTGCATCTACTGTAATTTTTAATAGACGGCCACGATAATTGATGTGGAATTCATAATTTGTCCAATTATCAGGCAATATAGGTGCAAACGACAGTGTTTCATTTGCAGTACGCATTCCAGCAAACCCTTCAACAATAGTGAGCCAGCTACCTGTCATTGAAGTAATATGCAATCCATCTTGTGTGTCGTTGTTGTAATTATCCAAATCTAAACGAGCTGTCCGGCTATACAATTCAACTGCTTTGTCTGTTTTTTGCAAATCAGCTGCTAAAATAGCATGAATACTTGGAGAAAGGCTCGATTCGTGAACAGTCAACGGTTCATAAAAATCAAAGTTTCGACGTTTTTCTTCTTCTGTAAAATCTTCTTTAAAGAAATAGATTCCTTGGAGCACATCCGCTTGTTTAATATAAGGAGAACGTAAAATTTTATCCCACGACCAATTTTGACTTAAAGGCAACTCTGTCGGGTTCAATTCTGAAACAGGACGTAACTCTTTATCTAAGAATGTATCATGTTGAACAAAGATTCCTCTTTTTTCATCGTATGGGAAATACATTTTTTCAATAATGGTTTGCCATTTTTCAATTTCTTTTACCTCTACATTTAATGCTATTTTTTTGTTTTCAGATTTTTCTAATGAGGATAGTGTATATTCCAGTGTCCAAACAGCCATTTTATTCGTGTACCAATTGTTGTTCACATTGTTTTCATATTCATTTGGACCTGTTACACCATGCATCATGTATTGGTCTTTGTCTTGATTGTAATGAACTCGATCAGCCCAGAAACGACTAATACCAACTAAAACATCTAAGCCTTTATCCAATAGATAACTTTCATCGCCAGTATAATTGGTGTAATTATAGATGGCATAAGCCATTGATCCATTACGATGAATTTCTTCAAAAGTAATTTCCCATTCATTATGGCATTCTACGCCAGTAAAAGTCACCATTGGATATAGCGCACCTTTTAACCCTTGCTGACGTGCATTGTGCTCAGCTTGTGGCAATTGGTTGTGTCGGTAATTTAATAGATTTTTCGAAACTTTTTGATCTGTCAAAGCCAAATATAATGGGATCGCGTAGGCTTCTGTGTCCCAATAAGTCGCTCCTCCGTATTTTTCACCCGTGAAACCTTTAGGACCAATATTTAAACGGTCATCTTCCCCATAGTACGTTGCAAAAAGTTGGAATAGATTATAACGAATGCCTTGTTGCGCTGCGCTATCTCCACCAATAATTACGTCAGCTTTATCCCAACGGTCTTGCCAAAGATCCATATGCTCCTGACGCAATTGTGCAAACGAAAACGGTGCAACTGCTTCACTTATTTCTTTGCTTCTATAAGAAACTTCTGCTTTTGAGCTGTCACGAGAAGTTGTTAAAGTAATCAGTTTTTCAATCGTTGCTGATTCTCCAGCTTTCAGCTGCCCAGTGAATTCTTGGACAACAGACATGTCACTTAAACTAGTTTGAGTATGTTCAACATTTTCAACACGGTTCAGCATTGTAGCAGCTACCGTATATTGCTCTATCCCAAAATTATTTGGTTTAGTTTCTACTGTTAGGCTGTCTTCTGTAGCAGAAACTGGTAACCAAAATTTTTCTTCGTAATTTGAATCTTCATTCGTTACATTACTATCTAGCGTAGGGACAAAACGAATGGTCGCATCTCCTGTTAAACTAGTAACTTTCATACGAATGGCACATAGTTCTTTTTGAGCTAAACTTACAAACCGTTCAACTTCAACGTGAATTTGCTTGTCCATTTTTTTCACTATGTAGCTACGAGATAAGATCCCTTTTTGCATATCCAACGACATGTTAAATTCAGATATTGAATCTTTATATAAATCTACTTGTTCTCCATCTATATAAAGATTTAGCTTAATAAAGTTCATTGAATTAATCACTTTACCAAAGTATTCAGGATACCCATTTTTCCACCACCCAACACGCGTTTTATCTGGGTACCAAACACCTGCAAGATAGCTTCCTTGGTGATGATCTCCTGAATAATGTTCTTCAAAATTACCTCGCATCCCCATATATCCATTTCCTATACTCATTAAACTCTCTTGTAAGCGTCGGTCTTTTTTATCCAATAGGTTTGTTTGTACTTTCCATTCATCTAATTCAAATAATCGTTTCATCTTTTTACTTCCTCCTCAAGCCGCACATTGTTCCCAGCTATTCAATTTTATACTGTAATCTTAAACGCAAACGTTTGCGTTGTCAAATTCATTTTTTATTATATTTTCATCTAGTTGTATTTATTGTTATATAGAAGAAAAAGCTATTTCTTATTCTTGTTAACGGTAACAGCTTTTTTCTCGTTTTTCTTTAAAGGAATCGCTTGCATTTTACTTGGCATCTAATTATACTAAGAGCAAGCGTTTGCGTATTCAAACAATAAACTATAGGGAGTTGGAATAAGAAATGAAGAAAACATTTTCATTTGATTTTTGGCAAAAACTGGGAAAAGCTTTAATGGTCGTCATCGCTGTCATGCCTGCAGCTGGTTTAATGATTAGTATCGGTAAAATGATTGTCATGTTCGGCGGAGACATTCAATTGTTATCTGTTATCGGTAGTGTAATGGAAAGTTTAGGTTGGGGCGTAATAGGAAATCTACATATTCTATTTGCTGCGGCAATCGGAGGATCTTGGGCTAAAGAACGTGCTGGCGGAGCTTTTGCTGCTATTTTAGCTTTTATATTAATTAACGTAACAACCGGTTCTATCTTCGGAGTTTCTTCTGAAATGTTATTAACGGAAGGTGCAACGACTAAAACTTTATTTGGTTCAGAAATTTTAGTAAACGGTTATTTCACTTCTGTTCTTGGAGCACCAGCTTTAAATATGGGCGTATTTGTCGGAATTATTTCTGGTTTTGTAGGAGCAATTATATTCAATAAATATTATAATTATCGTAAATTGCCTGAAGCTCTTTCTTTCTTTAACGGAAAACGCTTTGTACCATTCGTAGTTATTTTATGGTCTGTTGTTGTTTCTCTTATTTTAGCTATTTTTTGGCCAATCATTCAAACGGGTATCAATAATTTTGGCCAATGGATTGCTACTTCAGCTGATACAGCTCCAGTACTAGCGCCGTTTGTTTACGGTACCTTAGAGCGTTTATTGCTACCATTTGGATTGCATCACATGTTAACAATTCCAATCAATTACACTGCTCTTGGAGGAACCTATAGCATATTAACCGGAGCAAATGTAGGTACTCAAGTTTTTGGACAAGATCCACTGTGGTTAGCTTGGGTTAGTGATTTAGTCAATTTAAAACAATCTGGTGATACAGCTGGATATCAAGCTTTGTTGACAAGTATTACCCCTGCTCGTTTCAAAGTTGGACAAATGATCGGTGCAAGTGGAACACTTTTAGGTGTTGCCTATGCTATGTATCGTAGAACAGATGTGGAAAAACGCAAAAAATACAAATCTATTTTCTTTTCTGCAGCTATCGCCGTTTTCTTAACCGGTGTAACTGAGCCTCTTGAATTTATGTTTATGTTCGCTGCGCCATTACTTTATGTTGTTTATGCTGTTATTCAAGGTTTCTCGTTTGCATTAGCTGATTTGATTCCATTACGTGTTCATTCCTTTGGAAATTTAGAGTTTTTAACTCGTATTCCAATGTCTATAAATGCAGGATTACTATGGGATGTCATTAATTTCCTATTAAGCAGTATTGCTTTCTTCGCTATAGCCTATTTTATTTCTTATTATATGATTGGTCGTTTCAAATTCGCTACCCCTGGACGTCTAGGAAATTACATTGATGAAGCCTCTATTCTTGAAGAAGAAACAGATACTGTTTCAGATAGTTCTGGAAAAGCTGTCCCTGCAATGAGTAGACAAGTAAATGATATTATTGCCTTATTAGGTGGACCATTAAATATCACTGATGTCGATGCATGTATGACTCGTCTTCGTGTTAGCGTAAAAGATGCTGATATGGTTGGTGATGAAGCAGCCTGGAAAAAAGTTGGAGCTTTAGGTCTAATTAAAAAAGGCCAAGGAGTACAAGCTGTTTATGGACCAAAAGCTGATGTTTTAAAATCAGACATTCAAGATGCATTAGGAGTGTAATTTATTGAAACTATTAACATTAAATACACATAGTTGGTTAGAAGAACAGCCGCAGGATAAGTTGGCTACACTTGTTGAAACGATTCTATTCAATCAATTCGATATTATAGCTTTCCAAGAAGTCAATCAGTCTATTAGCGAACCTACAATAGATTTATCAGATTTCTTTACTTATCAAGCTGCTGATCCTTCTATTCAAATCAAACAAAATAACTTTGCTTTCCAAGTACAACAAAAATTAGAACAAGCGGGCTTACGGTATTCTTGGACTTGGTTACCTTCCCATATCGGATACGACATTTATGATGAAGGCTTAGCTTTTTTGAGCCTTCATCCTATTCAACAAATTAAAGCGTTCCATGCTTCAAAAAGTATCGCTTACGATAATCATAAAACCCGCTCTGTTATTGGTATACAAATCGAGGACAGTTGGTATTTTAATCTTCATTTGGGTTGGTGGAATGATAAAGAAGATACCTTTAAGGAACAATGGGCTGTGTGTTCTGCCTTTTTTAAACCATTATCTGGTTCGATCTATTTAATGGGAGATTTCAATAATCCTTCACAGTCATCTAATGAAGGCTATGATTTAGTAAACAAAGAATGGTTTGATACTTTTGTATTGGCAACTGAACGAGATATAGGGCATACTGTCGAAAGTAATATAGACGGCTGGTCTAAAAATAAAGAAAAGCTAAGGTTAGATTTTATTTTTACAAATAAAGTTGTTTCTATTAAACAGTCTAAAGTTATTTTTAATGGGCTAAACTACCCAGTTATCTCAGATCATTACGGTGTTAGCGTAGAATTGGTCAAAGAACCACTAGTTATTCATTAAAAAAACTCCACTCTTAAACCGCTATGGTTTAAGAGTGGAGTTTTTTTAGTTAACCTTATTTATTGTTATCGTAGCTACTTATTTCATTGTAACAAATTCTTCAGCACCAGTTGGGTGAATCGCTACAGTAGCATCAAAGTCTGCTTTAGTTGCTCCCATCTTGATAGCGACAGCGAAACCTTGCAGCATTTCATCCATTCCTGAACCCATCCCATGAAGCCCGACAACTTTTTCTTCTAGTCCACAACAGACTAATTTCATATACGTTTTTTGTCTATTTTCAGTAATCGAACTGTGCATAGCAGTAAAACGTGTTTCGTATACTTTTATTTGTGCTGCACCAAACTTGTCAATTGCTTGCTCTTCTGTCATGCCCACCGTTCCAATTGGAGGGTGACTAAAAACAACTGTTGGAACATTATCATAATCCAAATACTCTAATGGTTTATGATTAAACAATCGTTCGGATAAATGCCGCCCAGCTGCAATAGCCACGGGAGTCAACTCAATATGACCTGTCACATCTCCAATAGCATAGATACCTTCTGCTGTTGTATTTTGAAATTCATCAACTGTAATGTATCCACCATCATTTACTATCACATCTGTTGCTGCTAAATTCAAATTCCTTGTATTTGGTTGACGTCCTATCGCCCAAATAAGGGCATCTGTTTCATGCGTTGTTCCGTCCTCTAAGTAAAGAGTCAGACTGCCATCCTCATTCTTTTCAACCTTTTCAGGTGTAGCATACGTATGCAGAGTGGCACCTTCATGCGCCATTGTGTCTAATAATCCTTCAACTATAATCGAATCAAAGTTTCGTAAAGGTGCATGTTGGCGAACAAATAAATGCGTATTGGATCCTAATCCATGCAATACACCTGCTAATTCCACAGCAATGTAACCGCCACCTACTACGGCCGTTCGTTCTGGTAATTCTGTTAGTTCAAAAAAGCCATCTGAATCTAATCCATATTCAGCACCTGGAATATCTGGCAATTCCGGTCTTCCACCTGTCGCAATCACTATATGGTCTGCAGTATACTGTTTCCCATTTACTTCAACCGTTTTGTTGTCAACAAATTTAGCATAGCCGTTTATTAAATCAACACAATTATTATTTAAACCATTTTTGTAACTCCCATGTAGTCTTTGGATAAAAGATTCTCTATTTTTGACTAATTTAGCAAAGTTTAATTTTTTCGAAGGAATATCAATACCATAGCCGGAAGCATACAAATTCATTTCATCCATCATTTGAGCTCCATGCCACATGATTTTTTTAGGGACACACCCTACATTTACACATGTTCCGCCGATAGCATTTCCTTCGATTAATGCACCTTTAGCCCCGTGCATTCCTGCACGATTGATAGAAGCTATTCCACCGCTTCCGCCACCGATAGCAATATAATCATACTTTTCAACCATTTTATCTCCCACTTTCTTTCTTATACTCATTCAAGTATAGGTAGTTTACTGATAAAAAGAAAGAAGAAGGTTTCATAAGGTTTCATAAATTTTCATTTATCGTTGCAAAGAAAGTTTGCGAAACTTATTTTTTCATCTTTCAAAATCATTCTGCCTTTTCTTCATTTAATTTTCCAGAGTCTTTTTCTTCTGCCGGGATAATAATATTCAATACTAATGCGACGATACAAGCAATCACAATAGCCGATTCTCCGAACAACGTTGCTAAGAAATCTGGCAAGCTTACCATTGCTTCAGGGACTTGGGTTAATCCCAATCCAAATACTAATGAAAGACCAATAATCACTTTTGAACGATCCGTTAAAGGTTCTGATGTTAATATTCCGATTCCTGTCAAAGTAATTTGAGAAAAGATAATAATGGACGCTCCCCCGATAACAGATTGAGGCAAACTAGAGAGCGTCGCACCAAATTTAGGAATTAATCCAGCTGCAATTAAAAAGAAAGAGCCAACAGCAACGATATAACGGCTCATCATTTTAGTAAAGGAAATCATTCCAACATTCTGGCTAAAAGATGTATTCGGTAAAGAGTTAAACATGGACGCTAAAGAAGAGGTAATTCCGTTTGCTAAAATAGCTCCAGACAATTCTTTATTCGTTGGTTCTCTATCTGACCCTCCCATTGTTATCGCTGTAACATCTCCAACGGTTTCTACAGCTGTAACGATGAACATAATTAACATGGGTGCTATTGCCCCCCATTTAAACACCAATGGGAAATAAAAAGGCTGAGGTAATGAAAACCAAGAGGCTTCTCTGACAGCTCCAAATTCAACCATATTTAACACGAGCGCTAACAGGTAACCTATAATAATAGCAATTAAAATAGACGAGGTTTTAGTCATTCCTTTTCCGTATTGATTTAAAAGCAACACCAAAAACATGACAAATAATGAAACCAACCAATTTTTCGCTGAGCCAAATGTTTCAGAACCACTTCCGCCAGCCATCGCTGTTATACCTGTTGGCAGTAAAGATAAGCCAATTGTCAGTACAACGGTTCCTGTTACAACTTTTGGAAAAAAACGTCTCAACGGTTTGATAAAGAAACCCAACCCTGCACAAAAGAGCCCACCAACAAATGTCGCTCCTAATAATCCAGAAATTCCATATCCGCTAGCTATGGAAATATTGGTCGGTAAAAAACCAAAACTACTTCCCATTACAATAGGAAGTTTGGCTCCAACTCTCCATATTGGATAACATTGTATCAGAGTAGCTACTCCAGCCATAATCATGGCACTTTGTACTAATACAGTTAAATCTTTTCCTGAAATCCCAACTACTCTTGCTACGATTATTGGAACAGCTATATTACTTAGAAACATAGCGAAAATGTGCTGTAATCCTAGTGGAACAGCTTCTCTTAAGGGAGGAACACCATCTACATCATACTTACTTCTATTAACTGGTTCATTTCTATTCATAGAAAAAAAATTCACTAAATCAGCTCCTAATTTATACTAATAATGCGTTTTTAACGATTAATTCGATTAAATAAATCTAACATTTTTATTTTTAATGGCTATCTAATAGCTGTTTAACAGCATAATCGGGTCCTCTTTTTTTAGAAATATCACTCCAATGCGTTAACTTTCTTTTTGACTGATTGTTTATTTTTTCAAGGGCTGTTAGTAATTCTTTTTCTTCGAATGTATTAGGATTTAGTATTTCAGCTAATTCTTTTTTTTCACAATCATAGGCGATATTAAACTGATCACTTGAAAAAGGCAAAATAATCATCGGTTTACCATAATACATTGCCTCTGTAAAAGTATTACAGCCTCCGTGAAAAATAACGTTATCCATATAAGGCATTAAGGCTTTTTGAGGAATAAATGCTTCAATGATTACAGAAGAAGAGCGATATTGTTTTAATTTTTCGGCGTTGTCTCCAGCTGAAACAATCAAAAGAGACCCAGGATTGTATTTTTCACATCCTACTATAAGCTTTTCAAGTACATCGACTCGATTGGATAGGAAAGTACCCAATGTGATTAAAATTTTACTATTTGTTCCTTTTATTTTTTCTAGCCATTCTTTATCCAATGATTTTCCTTCAAAACAATTGCCCATAAAAATCCTATTTGGTAACTGTTGTTTGTCTTCAATAGAATCAAAATCAAAGTAATTATAAAGAATCGCTTTTTCTGAAACCAAACTGAAAGCATTTTCTATTTTTTTACAATTACTCGTACTTTCTTCTATCATTTTATTAAAAATACTTGTAAATTCATTTTGTGTTTTTTTCGAGACTTGTTTTAATTCTTCCAGTTGCTTGTTTTCAACAGGTATTGCAGAAGGCCAATTCTTGGGAACACCATAATTCTCATTCTCCATCGGAATGGTTCGTGGATGTGGTGGACAAAATGTTACAAAAGGAAGATTTAAAGAATACAACCCAAGCGTAACACCATAAGAAAGGATATCTACAACATATAAATCGACAGCTAAAGATTTATCTATTTTTTCTATTTTAGAAATGAGTTCTTCTGGTTTGTAAAGCATGTCTTTTTCTCTGTGCTTAGATTGTGTAATGAGCGTTTCGACAGCTCCTTTTCTTGTTGCTTCAAAAAATTCATCCAGTCGGTCTTTTTCTGAATCAGGTTGGTTGGTTATTTTAGCTTTCCCTACATTTTTATTTTTACTAATGTCAATTTCATAGAAAGTTAAGTTGCCTTGCTCTACTTGTTCTTTAAACTCATTGCTGCATCCAAAAGTAACTTCTTTCCCGAGCTTCTTGAAACTCTTTGCAAGGACTAAGAGCGGAGTAAAATGAGAATAAAATGGTGGACTAATTAAAAATATATGATTAGCGTTCATTCACTTTGCTCCTTTTTAAAGATAAATAAAACAATAAGAATTCTTTAGAAATTTCTTCCATAGAAAAACGGTCTCTAACTGTTTTTTGTCCAGCATCTTGAATTTTTTCAAATACTACCTGCTTATTTTTTAAGCGCTGGATAATTTTTTCTGTTTCTTCAGAAATCGTTTCCCAATTAGATGTGTCAATTAAGAATCCGTTGGTATCATCTTCCAAATAACTTTTCACGCCCCCTCTTTCAGGTCCTAATACTAAGAACTTCTGTGATAGGGCTTCTAAAATCGCTATCCCAAATTCTTCTTTTTTACTAGAACAAAGATAAATTTGCGGATACTGTTTTTGAAGTTCCATGATCTTTTTTTCAATCATTCTTATCGTTTCGTTTGGTAGCGCACCTATATGTTGAAAGTTATCTTTTAGATGATCATGTATAGAAAGGTACTCTTCAAAAGAATGCATCATTTTCTTTTCATCTGTATTTGGGTTTTCTACATCTCCACCTATTACCAATAGATTATACACATCCGAAATACTCGAATTTCCCCATGCTTTTAGCAATTCATCTTGAGCTTTTTGTTGCTCTAATCTTCCTACATTTAAAATAATCGGTCTATCAAAGAATTCTTCTTTAAATTTAATCTGTTTTAACTCTTGATGCTGCTTTAATTGTCCATCAGTTTTTTTAAGATCCCAGTCAGCTTGTATCCCTTCACTAATCATCCAAAACGTCTCTTTCTTATGCTCTTTTAGCAACTGTGGGAAGTACAGCTCTAATTCTTTTTTTACTGTGTGATTGCCTATTCCTATTATTTGATCACTTTCAAAAATTAATTCGTCGCCTATCATAATTTTATTTAATTTTTGAACATACTCATTAAAACTAAATACTTTTAACGTTCCATCATTATTGGCCATGTTACGATGAGGATCTGGTGTCAATGTAAAAACAAACTTTTTCTCTAATTCTTTACTTAAAAGTGCTATTGCCTTAGATGCATTATCTAAATAACGAACATGAAAAACATCTGGTTCAATTTCTATTTTTTTTAGAAACCTATCGATTGCTCTTTTTATAAAACGTTCTTTTTTTAAAAAGGGGTCTTTATTTGCTGCATCCATATAGATAGGGGCTCTTAAAAATAAATGGTTGTCTGAGTAAAAATTCATGAGTGACTGATTATGAGACCATTCATTTGTGATTGTTAGTGTTACAACTAACGAAACTTCTTCTGATTTAGATAATTCATTTCCTAAATTTTTCAAAAAAACAGCCATTCCACCATTATTTCCTTTACCGCTGTTTTCAAAATCTCCATAAAACATCGATTGCAAAATCGTTAATCCATTATGCTTAACTAACTGTTCCTTATTAAGAATCGCCATATAGTCGGTAAATAATTTTTTGTTTTCTTGAAAAGGAATTAGATTTTTAATAGTAGCATGATTCAGCTTTTCTAATGAATAAAGTTCCACCAATAAATCTATGAGTTGCATCTTGATATTTATTGGGTAGTCTTCTTTTAACCATTCATAAATATCCTGTTCAAATCCGTCTACTTTGAAATGATAGAGGTAGTCTATGGCTATCGAAAATACATCTAATTTTTTTTGGTGAACTGTTAGTAGGTCCATTACTATCTCTTTACTCAATATATTTCTATCACATTCAATACAGGTATCTATTAACGCATACACTATTGAATCATTTTTATTTTTTTGCGATAAAGACGAGGTTACTTCTTTATCGAAACCTTCTTTAGTAAGGAGTAGATGGTTTTTTATAATGATATTTACTATATACCGATCTAAGTAAGCATCTTGGCCCAAATAAGAGAGTGTTCCGATAATTTCGGTCTCATTTATCTCCTTCTTTGTAGCGAGCTGCAAGATATCTTTAAACTGATTCAAGACTATTTTTTCTTTTTTTTCCCAAACAACGTTCTTTTCTTCATACTTTTCTAAAAAAAGTGAAGGAAAGGAACGTAGATTATCTTTATCAAAATAATCGTTTCTCAATTCAGTAAATTTATTCATGATAGACCACCTTTCTAAAGAAAATTGTATTCATTTTATTTTATTTAACCATCATTTTTTTCATAGTTCATTTGTTTTTAAAAAAAAATTTTAAAACAAACTAGTAACCAAAATTATAACATAGTAAGAGTTAACGGACTATTTTAAAGAACTGCCTTTGTTTATTAAAGTTGCTTCTGACTAAACGGATTATTTCATCTTACACAAAAAAATAAACTTAATGAACTACAACCAATCACTTTGCAGTGCATTAAGTTTTTTTAATTTCAGACGTTGTTCACTCTTTAGTTTTCCTATCTACCCATATATCCATTGGGTTTTCTTGCCCTACTGCTAAAGGTATTTGTTTCATCAACAGTTTTCGTTCTGATTTATCTTTTTTTAAATCCTCGTATATAACTTTAGAGACACCCAAACCAATTTCTGCTGTTTCTTCAATTGATGCACAATAGTACCCTTTTTTTATCCCTGATAAATACATCACTGATAAGCACATCGGACAGGGTTCACCGCTGGCATACATTATATAATCTGATAAATCAAGTGTCTTAAGTGCTGTTTGTGCTTTACGTATAGCCAACATTTCTGCATGTCCACTGCTATCATATGTGTGGTGCAATTCATTGACTCCTTCAGAAATAATCTCACCATTTTTTACTAGTACGGCCCCAAAAGGTGTCCCTCCACTTCGAACATTTTTCTTTGCTAATGTAACTGCTCTGTCCATAAATTTATCCATTACGTCATTCCTTTCTTTCACTTTATTAATCGATTAGTATGATTTGTTTATTACTAATTTAACTGTATTGAGTTTTATTCACTCAATCAAAAAACACTTTTCCAACCATTAAGCCTTCCTTGAGATAAGTTTCAGTTTAACTAATTGATTCTTTTTTTAAGCTAACCATTTCTTCCACATCTGTTGCTGCAGTAATAGAACCGCCAACAATAACCAATGCCAAAATAATACTTTTTAAAGAAACTTCTTCATTCAATAAAATCGCTCCAAATACAATCGACCATGCACAATAAGTGATATTTAAAGCCATCGCCTTAGAGGCTCCTATTTTATTAATGGCCTTGTAATAAAACAAATAAGAAGTTGTACCAAATAACGCAGCTAACAAAATAATCGCTGCTGTCTTTGTAGGTATCAGGGATAATGTAAATGACCATCCTCTAACAAACGGAATAATAATAGCTCCATAAAAGACAGCAGACGTTAGCTGTCTTATCTGAAGAGCAAGGTGATCGCTAATTTCTTGATTTTTTAATCCGTAGGCTATAATAACCGCTTCTGATGCCCAGCCAATGACGCACATTAAAGCAAATAAAATTCCTATAATCATATGATTGGCTTCACTACCGCCAGGCGTATAGCCTAACGCAATAACACCTAAAATACTGATAGTTAATCCAGCTATTTGATATCCTTTCATTTTTTCTTTTAAAAAGATATAAGACAATAGCGCTCCCACTCCTGGAAACAGAGCAGATATAATAGCGGTATAGGCAGCACCAATATAATTTATGGATAAAACGTAGCCTGTCATTCCAATAGGGCCGCCAAGTAAAGCTGCCAAAATAATTACTTTACCACTTCTTGTTTTTAAAGCAGCAAAAATTTTTTTCGACTCTTTTTTGATGCCCATATAAAAAAGCATCCATAGCGAAGAACAAAAATCATGGATAAATGTGCTGATAAACGGTGCTAATAAAATTGCTTGTTCCGTTGATAAAAATGGTGACATGACTAAAGCAATCCCTAGTATAACTGTGTCTAATCCCCAAAAAAAACCTGCTAATAAGCCATAAGCCATAGATCATTCTCCTATACGTTTTTATCACTATTTATACGTTGCTAATTCTTTCGTTTTATAAATATAGGTATATTTTTCTTCTCTAATGAAACAAAAAAAGCCAACGGTTTCTCCGTCCTTTTTTATTGGAGTGATACGAGTGATGTCCCTTTCTTTGCAATTTGACTGTTCACAAATATCTTTTAATATCATTGAACCTGTTGACGTGATGTATTGTTGGTCAAACGTTCTCAATTCATCTAAGGTATCAAATTCAAATATAGTTTCTTTTGAGTATTGACGAATATAAAGATTTAACTCTTTAATATGATTAAGATAAATGCTTTCCCACAACAAATTAGCTGTTTCTGGATTATCATAAACGTCTTCTAGAATCTCCACAAATTTCTTTGAAAACTCACTAGAAAAAAATACGTGCCCCAGCATCACCCAACTGTTCCCGCCACCTATTTTCAAATCCGTTATCAACCCATTTCCATCCGTTTTTATGCACCATTCACCCGTTGCTCCCTCTTCATAAACAGATGAATAGTAGGCTCTTTTAACATAAGGTTCAAATACATTTTGCGTAAAATAATTGTCTGCTGAACAGATAAACGTATTACCAAGTTTTTCTCTTACTGCATAGAGCGTTGAGTGATTATTACGAGTGTTGTAATCAGAATTTTCAACTAACTTAACTTGGAATTTATCTACTAAGTATTGAAACAATTCTTTTTTATACCCTACAACAACTGTAATGTCATTAATTCCAACTTCTTTTAATTGTAGTATTTGTCTTTCTATCAAAATTTGGCCTTTAACTTTTACTAATGACTTTGGATATTCATAAGAAATTGGTGCAAATCGAGAAGACAGCCCCGCAGCCATAATAATCGCATTCTCAACTTCAAGTACTGTTTTATCTTTTACCTTCATCTCAATTATCCCCTTATTTTCTATCTTACATGGGCGCTTATCCAAAGTTAAGTTTTGTCTTTGGAAGAAGTTCTTTTACAATAATGGAATAATAGTCTTTCGCATAATCGTATTGTTTTAATGCATACTCTCCAAAATCTACTCCTAATGCACTCTTGTATTCACACCAATTACTCCAAAGCAATCCACCTATTGTCATGTAACAATAAATCTTCATTCGTGTTTCATTTGTGCACTCGTCAGCAAAATATTTATCAATTAGAAAGTCCGTTTGTTCTCTATCATATAAAGAATAGATTGCAAACATGGCTACATCAAAGTGTGGATCTTGCATTGCAGCGTACTCCCAATCAATGACAAATACTTCATCTTCTACAAATAAGAAGTTATCTGAAACAGAATCTACATGAGCCAAGACAAGCTTTTTAGGCAGTTGATCAATTAGTTTTTCCAAAGACATAACGTGATCCTTCACTTCAATGTAATCTTTAAACATCGATGGCTTGCCCTTCCATAAGCTTTCATAAAATTCAATTTCTTTAAAAGGATTAAAAAAATGAGAAACTTCTAAATCACTGTTATGAAATTCTCTTAATTTTTCCATGCACAGTTGAATATCATTTTTATCAAAAGGGTCACTCACTCTTGCTGTTTCCCAAAATTCCGTTATCTTGATTCCGCTTTCATTTGAAATGTAGATAATCTTATCGCTTATGTTTTTTCCTTTTAGCACTTCATATACATCGTATTCATTTGCTCTATTGATTAACTTATCCGTGCCTGCTCCAGGTACACGAATGATGTAACTTTTATCTTTAACTTCAAACTTAAAGGAATCGTTTGTCATCCCTTTTTTCAAGTATGTTATGTTCTTTATATCATTTGATTCAATGTTCATCACAGAAACAATCACAGAAACAACGGTTGAATCTAAAACTTTTTCTTTTAGTGCCTTATTTTGATTGCCCATTTTTTTATTCCCTTCTCATAGTGCAAAAAATTCTCGCACTTCCTTTTTATTTTTCTGTATTAAAATTTATTTCAACAATTCCATGATGGGGTTCTTGTTCTTTTAAGGGAGGCAAATCCATGTAATTGCCATAATTTTTTCTTAGAATCTCATCGTATGCTCTAGGTACTGGAAACTTGTGCCCTTCGAAATCCCAGTCAATTGAATCGTAAAAAAATTCTTCCTTTAAGACAAAAGAGTCGTACATTTTTTTACCAGTAGAAATACTCAATTCCCCTACGTATTCTTCATCCTTTTCGTTAAAAAGACACGCAAGTCGTGTAATGAGTCGATCTATTTTATTTTTAGGTATAACTTTCAAAAAATAATAGGCCGCCTTTTTAGCTATTCTTAAACCCGTTTTTTTTTCACTATTGTTTACTCTCATAACTCTACAGTAATTTATGATCTTTAATTGATCTATCGCTATTCTTTGTATTTCACCTTTTAAACTATCGGGTCTCACCTGATCATATGGAAATACGTCTATAAAAAATCCATGGTGCATCTTTACATCTTGAACAAGGTTTTCAACATAACGTGTTTTGTTTTTTCTGATTTTTGTATACTGAGTTTGAAATTTTTCATCTGTCTGATAGTTTTGCAAAAAAAAATTTTCGCTTAATTCTTTTGCACTGACAGCTAGAAATCGCTTGTATTCTTCTCTTAACATGCATACGTCTATATCATCATCCCAAGGAATAAAGCCCTTGTGCCTGATAGCTCCAATTAAAGTCCCTGAGAAAAGTTGATAGTGTATTGCGTGTTTTTTACATAACCGATCAAACTCTAATAATATTTCTAATTGTACTCTTTGGGCCTCTTCTATTCGCACATTTAATCCAGGAAATTTGAGTTCGTTCTTTTGCATTAAAATCCCGCCTTAGTGGATGATTTACTTGCTGTATCATTTTTCACACTATCTATTTTCATTTAACTGATGATGGGTTTTCTTCTTATTATTCTATATTTTTTTTTTTTGCAAATTCTAACACAGTCGTTACTTAAAGTAAGAACTTAAAAATACACAAAAGAGGCCCGCTTTTTTTGATTTTATTTATAGTATTCTTCTAAAGAATCTGCATCTTATGAAAAATCCCGTTGGAAATCCAACTTATTCGGAATATCTACGGACTGGAACTTTCCAGTCATAAAGAAAAGACAACACTCGCAATAGCGTAAAAACAATAAACAACAGATACAAATGCCAGGTTTCCGTCGTCCATCCCATCCCAATAATCAACCCAATCAGACACACCCACAACCCGTAAACCACTTCTCCTAATACGATTGGCTGTCTTTGCGAAAGCAAGTCTCGAATGATTCCACCACCAGTAGCTGTTAACAAAGCAGATACCACCACGGCACTCACTGGCAAACCTAATTTCACGGCAACTGTTGCACCATGAATTGAAAAAGCAATCAAACCAAGACTATCTAAAAAGTTTTCCCATAATTTTCTGCTTGCGAGAAAAGGTTTAGGGAACAGTAAAATCAATGTGATAGCAATCATCGCACTATAAAAAAGCGACCCTTGTTGCCACAATTCATAATCAGGAGCATCGATTAATGTATTTCGAACGGCTCCACCGCCAAAAGCAGTTAAAATGCCAAATAAATAAACGCCAAATAAATCATACTTTTTCTCCATAGCAATTAAACTGCCTTGAAGCGAGAATGAAATAGTGCCAACAATTAAAAACACTTCCCACGTTCCCACATTTTCACTCTCCATTTTACTCATTTGGTGCATACCCTCGCTAAGTTTTCAATTTAGTTGATTGGTTTACTCATATGCTTTTCTATTATTAAGCACCCGCTTTTTTTTTGCAAGTTAGAAACCTTATGTGTAACCAACAGGTACTGATTAAAAAGGAATTTTATTTTAAAACAGCAAATTTTTCTTAATCGGCAAATTTTTAAGGTATACTGAAAACAAGAAAATAAGTGAACATCAACTGGGGGAGAGTTTTATTGAAGAAAGATAAGAAATTTTATTGGACTTTATTTTTTTCTACCTTTACATTAAGTGCTTTTACATTTGGAGGCGGGTATGTCATTGTCCCTTTAATGCAAAAACGATTTGTTAAGGACTTAAAATGGATTGAGGAAGAAGAAATGTTGGATCTAGTTGCTATCGGTCAGTCTGCTCCAGGGCCTATCGCTGTAAATGCGTCTATTATTGTAGGATATAGAATGGCTGGCATTCCAGGAGCACTTTTAACTACTTTAGGAACTGTCTTGCCGCCTTTATTTATCATAACAGCTATTTCTTATTTTTATATCGCTTTTCGAGAAAATGCCGTTATAAATGCTTTGTTGTTTGGTATGCAAGCCGGAGTAGCTGCAGTAATTGTTGACGTTGTAATCAACATGGGAATGTCTATTGTAGTTGATAAAAAGGTATTGCCTATTATCGTGATGATCTTAGCTTTTATTGCAACAGCTATTTTTGATGTTAATATTGTTATGATTCTATTTATATCTGGAACAATTGGAGCATACACTACGTATCGAGTTAATCTTCTAAAGAAAAAGGAGGGGGATTAACTTGCTTTATTTACAATTATACTGGAGTTTTTTCCAAGTTGGGTTATTTAGTTTCGGTGGCGGTTATGCTGCGTTACCGCTTATTCAAGAACAAGTACTTGAAGTTCATCCATGGCTAACACCAACAGAATTCATTGATATTTTAACGATTTCACAAATGACTCCTGGCCCAATTGCCATTAACACTTCAACTTTTGTTGGAACAAAAGTTGCCGGTCTACCAGGAGCCATCGTTGCTACACTAGGATGTGTAACACCTTCTGCTATCATAGTATTAACCTTAGCTACGTTATACTATAAGTACAAAGGAATAAGCCTGGTACAAGGAGTTATCAAAGGTTTAAGACCCGCTGTTGTCGCTTTAATTGCTTCTGCTGGATTATCTATTTTATTAACGGCTTTTTTTAATAAAGATAGCTTTCCTGTTCAATTAATTGACTTAAGTTGGGTTTCAGTTGGAATATTCATACTAAGCTTATTTATTTTAAGAACATTCAAATTAAATCCTATTTATATTATGTTATTTGCAGGAGTTATAGGAATCATGCTTCACTTTTTCACTCCATTTGCTTGACAACTAAAGCAGCTTTTTAATCCATGAGATAAAAAAGCTGCTTTAGTTATTTTACTGATAAAAAACAACTTTTGTCTATGTTCTCCAGCGTACTACTTTCTGGGTAATCTGAATCTCCTCTAAGGACAGAAAATTCACCTGTCGTTTCTAACACAACTCCCAATATATCCTTTAGTGAAGCAAATCCAGCTGAACGAACAGCTTGTAAAATTTCTTCTTTTGAGACTCTTTCTTTTTGCATAGCATTAACATCAAATTCATCCTTATAAAATAATAATGTTGGTTTGGATTTCACTATTTTATTGGCTAGTTTAAAATAGATTGTCAGTTTTGTCAGAATAAACTGCAATACCACTAATAGTGTAAAAGCTAATGTTCCATCGAATAAAGTCAAATCTCGACTAGTTAATATTGTAGCCAAGATAGAACCAAAGGCTACTGTAACAACAAAGTCGAAAGCGTTCATTTTGGCTAAAGTCCTTTTTCCAAATATCCGTAAAACAATTATTAATAACAAATAAGCTATAGTCCCAACAACAAGAATTTTAAAAACCGTGCCCCAATCACTAAAATAAATAGACATGATTACATCCTCCCTTTAAATAAATACATCCTTTTTTTCATATTCACTATACTTTGTAAAATCGTTAAATACAAGAATAATCATTAAGAGAACTGATTCACTAGACCTTAACTATTTCTACAGACCTTCATATCAATTGACATCTTTTCATAATTTTGTCAGACTAATATTGACTTACATGATACAAGGAGGAATAAACTACATGAAACTTTATATTGGTAATGACATTTGGAATAAAGCCGGTGCTTTTTACGTCCGGATGTCTGTTTTTGTACTAGAAAGGCAGATGGAACTTTCTGAAGAATTTGATAATTTGGACGACTCGAACATTGATTATGCCGTCATGTATGACCACGAAAAACCTGTATCCACAGGAAGATACGAGCTACCAGATAGTGAAACCATTCGAATTGGCCGCATTGCGACATTAAAAGAATATCGTGGGCAAAAATTAAGTCGCTCTATTATCCACGCACTAGAAGAAATCGGGCGTGAAAAAGGTTGTAAAAAAGCATCCATTCATTCTGAGCAAACGGCTACTTCATTTTATGAAGAATTGGATTATAGAATCGTGTCCGATGAATTCTACGAAAATAACGTTCCTTGTGTTCTTTTAGAAAAAAATCTTTAACCTATTAGATGATTTTTTCTTTGGCACTCTTTTCTATCAACATTTTAATATTTTTTACTTTTTGAAAACTATCAAACGTTCTAGAATAAGCCTATCAATCAATTAAAAAAGTTTCACATTCCCTTTTTTTATTCAAATTTGAAAGGTCGGTGTCTAACCATGTTTGAATTAGACTATTTAGAAATTACCGGTCGATTACTTGCTGCTATCTTATTTGGAGGTGTCATTGGATATGAACGAGAGATAAAAGGGCACAATGCTGGTTTACGAACTCATATTTTAGTCTGTGTTGGAGCCACTCTTTTTTCTTTAGTTCAGATTCAAGCCACTTACACAACCATTAAACTAGCAATGGAAAGTCCTAATTTATTTCAAGTTTTAAATACTGACATTACACGTTTACCTGCTCAAATTGTTAGCGGCATTGGTTTCTTGGGTGCTGGTACAATTATTGTGACTAAACGAAGTGTAACTGGATTAACAACTGCTGCTTCTATCTGGGCAACTGCTAGTCTGGGAATCGCTGTTGGGATGGGCTATTACTTCATCGCTTTCTCTGGTTGTCTTATTATTTTATTAGTTTTAATGGCTATCAGAAAAGTTTTTCGTGTACAAGATTATAAAACTCTTGAAATCAGTTATTACAAAAGAAAAGAAACGAAGAAAGCCATTCAAGACTATTTTGATCGGCAAAAAATTCTCGTAATGGATATGGATTACTTAGTTGATTCCTATAAAGAAGATAAAGCTGTTTATCTTATTGTTTATACATTGAGTATCCCTGATAAATTAGGTTCTACAAGAATTGTGGGAGACTTATCTGAATTGGATTCAGTCATCGGAATTCGTACAATTAAAGATTTTTAAACTCAAAAAGAGATTGGAATATTTCCAACCTCTTTTTGAGTTCACTTTTTTTATTTGAAACAAAGATTCGTTCCTAGTAACTAATGCAATCTGCTTATTTGAAAATAAACCACTTACTGAAAAAATAATTTAAAAACACAACAATTAACTGAGTAACTAACTTAGAGATATTAGAATCCCATTGAAGTAAACCAATTAAAATAAACATACTTACCATATCAAATCCGGCTGAAATTAATCGGAAACTACAAAATAAAAAAAATTCTTTTACCCAAGCACAACTAGTCACTGTCTCAGATTTAAACACATATTTTTTATTCGTAAAAAAAGCAAAAATAATGGATGCTCCAATAGATATAGCATTAGCAATCAAGTACTGAACATCAAATACCGTATCAAATGCAAAGAACACGACAAAATTAACTAGTGTTGTTAATCCTCCAAAAACCAAATAGCGAATGATTTCTTCATTTTTTTCATAAAGTTTTTTTAATGTTGACATATAATTAACTTGCACCACTTTCATCTTTTACGACTTGAAATTTACGACTTTAACCATTTCTAACTAGTTACTAAAAATAATGTAATCTTTCAGCTTTTTCATTCCACGTTGGTATTAGTATAACCTTTTAAAATATAATCGTCTATTCTACTTTTTAACATTTCCGTAAAATCTCAAAAAAACGAAAGAATAAGAATAAAAGGATGGACCTTTTATTCTTATTCTTTCCTAAAGGTAATATTTTCTGATAACGGCTAATTCACTGTTTAATTCATAAACTAGCGGTTGGCCAGTTGGAATTTCTAATTCCATAATGTCTTCGTCAGAAATTTCTTCAATGTATTTAGCTAGCGCACGTAAAGAGTTGCCATGAGCGGCTACCAAAACCGTCTTTCCTTCTAATACAGCTGGCGCAATATGATCTTCCCAGAACGGAATAACTCTTTCCAATGTCGTTTCTAAGTTTTCTCCCATTGGGACAACTCGTTTTTGTAAATTTGAGTAACGTCGATCATTTAGTGCTGAATTAGGGTCATCTGGTTTTAATAAAGGTGGTAAAGTATCATACGAGCGTCGCCACAATTGAACTTGTTCGACGCCATATTTATCAGCTGTCGCTTTTTTATTCAGTCCTTGCAAAGCTCCATAGTGGCGTTCATTCAAGCGCCATGTTTTAACTTCTGGCACCCAAAGTTGATCGGATTCCTCTAACACAATGTGGCACGTTTTAATCGCTCTTTTTAAAACAGATGTAAATGCTCTGTCAAATTCAATTCCAGCTTCTTTTATTTTTTTCCCTGCTTCATGAGCTTCTTTTAGTCCCGCATCACTTAAACCAACGTCAACCCACCCAGTAAACTTATTTAATGCATTCCATTCACTTTGTCCATGACGAACAAATACAATCCTTGTCATATTGATCCCCGCTCCCACTTGATTCTTTCACTTATTATTGTACAGCTCGGTATCTATTGATTGCAGACGAAACGATTGGTTTGCTATCAATTAAAGTTGATACCTTGTAACAATTTTGCAGTATACTAGTTGGACTGACGTTTATTTATATAGGGAACCTAGATCACTAGCAATCGATGGATAAGCCATTATCAGCTGCGCGGTCTCTTCTGCTGTCATGCTTTGATTAATCAAAAGACTCATAAAATTTATCAACTCATCAGCTTTTTCATTTAAACAAGTTGCTCCAACTAATAATCCTGTCTCCAGATTTGTGATAATTTTTATTTTTGAAATGGGTTCATTTACCCGATGATAGCTAAACCAAGAAGTTGCATCAATTGTAGATACTTTGTACTTATTCTCTTGTTCAGCTGCTTGTTGTGCAGTTATCCCTGTCTGAGCTAATTTAGGACTCGAATAGATTACAGTAGGAATACAAGGATACTTTATTCTTTCAGTTGTTTCTTTAGCCAAATATTGTGCTAAATAAGCCCCTTCAAAGCTCGCTACAGGTGTTAATTTCTCCTTACTTTTTGACAACACATCTCCACAAGCAAAAATATCTTTATTGCTTGTTTGAAGATAATCATTGATTTGAATGCCCTTTTTATCATAGGCAACTCCCGCTTTTTCGAGATCTAATTCTTCAATGTTAGGGCCTCGTCCTGTCGCACAAAATACTAAATCAGTTAATAAAGGGTCTTTATTTTCAGCTGTTAAAATAAAAGCATCGTTGGTTTTTTCAATTTTTTTAGTATCCATATTGAAATGAAATGTTATGCCTTTTGATTCCAGTTGATGAACGATATCTTTAACCAGTTCTGAGTCAAAAGCTTTTAGGGGTCTATCATTATGATGCACGATATGAACCTCTGCTCCAGCTGCATTTGCAATCGTTGCTAATTCAAAAGCGACATAACCTCCACCGATAAACGTTACTGTTTTAGGCATATCAGATAAGGATAAAAAATCTGCACTTGTTAGCAAATGTTCTTTTCCTTCGATTGGTAATATCGAAGGCCTAGCACCAGTCGCAACAATGAATTTTTCAGCTGTTAAAGTATCTTCATTTACTTGAATTGTATTTTTGTTGATAAATTTAGCTTTTCCTATAATGGTTTCGATTCCAGCTCTTTGTAAGCTGTCTTTAGATCCTTTTGACATTGGATTTATAATGCTTTCTTTAAACGACATTAACTCAGGCCAATCCACTTGAGGAAGAACAGAAAAACCTTTGCCCGCCAATTGAGTGACTGCATCTTTAGCTTCAACTACTGAATACAATACTTTCTTAGGGTCACATCCTCGGTTAGGACACGTTCCTCCCCATAAGTCGTTTTCTACAATGGCTACTTTTTTCCCAGCTGCTAAGCCGTTTGCTGCTGCCATACCTCCAACGCCACTGCCGATAACAATTACATCAAATATTTTTTCCATTTATAAAACCTCCTCTTTAGTTACGTTTTACCATAGACTAACCAAATTTGCTACCAACTACCCTTGGTGCTATGAAAACCATTGTGCATTTTTTTCCATAAACGATTAGTATCTCCTACACAAAAAAGCTTAAACATGTTAGAATCTTATTAATATAGGTTTGGGAGGGTTTTCAATATGTATGAAAAAACAGTAGTCTTGATAAAACCGGATGCGGTAGAACGAAATTTGATTGGGAAAATCTTATCAGAATATGAAAGAAATGATTTAAAGATTAGTGATATGAACTTAATGACTGCTTCTAAAGAGACAACAGAAGCACATTATGCTGAGCACAAAGGCAAACCTTTTTTTGAAAGATTGGTTGCTTATTTGACAAGAAGTCCCATAGTTGTACTTGTAATAGAAGGAGAAAATGCTATTAGTCGAGTTCGAGCACTAAACGGGACAACTAATCCAGCAGACTCTGGAGACAACACTATCCGTGCTCTTTACGGTCTTAGTTTGTCAGAAAACACCGTTCACTCATCAGATTCAAAAGAAAGTGCTGAAAGAGAGTATGCGATTTGGTTCGAATAAATGCATAAAAAAACTGCTGAGTTTAAAAAACTCGGCAGTTTTTTACTCTATTCGATTAAAATGATTTAGGGAGTCATCTCATTTCTCCCAACTAAAATCCCCTTTTTTATATCTATCTTTTAAATTCAATCCTCTTTCATTTCTTATTCTATAGCTCGGTTATGATACAATATAGATTAAAATAAACTGTCAATAAAAGGAGCCTTCTATGAAAATTGGTTACGCATGCTTAACTCTTGGTGTATACAATACGACCTTTAAAACGTGTACTCTTAAAACAGCCACACCCGACCATTTACTTATACTGATTAAACACAACTTAGATACGTTAGATCGAATTATTGATTACAATATTAGTATGGGAATTACCCATTTTAGAATTAGTTCAGATATCATTCCTTTTGGCTCAAGTCCGATTAACGATCTTAACTGGGATGATATCTTCAAAAGAGAATTCCACTTGATCGCTGAAAAATTAAAAGCTCATAATGTGAGAGTTTCTATGCATCCTGGACAATATACTGTCCTAAATTCACCAAATGAAGAGGTTGTAAAAAGAGCTGTCGAAGATCTTACGTATCATACTCGTTTTTTAAGTGCACTAGAAACAGCTAAATCCAGTAAAATTATTCTTCATATTGGTGGAGTATACGGAGATAAAGAAGCAGCTATTACAAGATTCGAAAAAAATTATCACCTTTTAAGTCAAGGTATAAAAGATCGTTTGATTATTGAAAATGATGATAAGTCTTACAATATAGGCGACGTTTTAGCTATTGGACTAACGAACCATATTCCTGTTGTTTACGATAATTTGCACAACCAAGTTTTGCCATTTGATGTTGCTAAAGATGACCGCTATTATATCTTGCTAGCAAATAAAACTTGGACTGCTGAAGATGGGGTTCAAAAAATCCACTACTCGCAAGGAGCTAAATTAAAAAGAGCTGGCAGCCATTCTAAAACAATTGATTTAGAAATCTTTAATGAGTTCCTGAAGAGTATTCCTGATGTAGATATCATGTTGGAAGTAAAAGACAAAAACTTATCTGCTGTTAAAGCAGTTAACTTAACTTCAAATGACAAGAAAATCTCTGATTTAGAAAAGGAATGGGCTAAATACAAATACAATATCCTTGAACATAATCCGAACGTATACGAAGAAATTAGAATGCTTTTAAAAGATAAAGTTTCTTACCCCCTAATAGAATTCTATGCCTTAATCGACCAAGCCTTAGCAACAGAACCAACTGAAGGAACAACGATTAATGCTGCCTCGCATGTCTGGGGGTATTTTAAGAACGTCGCTACAGAAAAAGAACGAAAAAAATATGCTTCCTATATTGAATCCTTTAAAAAAGGAACCTATTCCATCAATGCTATAAAGGGGATGCTTTTAAAACTGGCTATTAAATACAACAATGATTACTTAATAACTAGTTATTATTTTTATTTTTAAGACTGGCTTATTAAATAAAACTATTATTTTTCAACCGAAAACTATTATTATCGGTTTCAATAGGAGGATTTATTTCCGAAAAAAATGCAAAGAATTATCTGTCCTTAATGATTTTATTTGGTTTCCTTCTTGTTTTTGTTGTGGCCTGTTCTTCTAAAAGCGATCCAAATAAAGAAGCCATAGAATCAGTTATAAAGACAGCCTTTGCGCTTTTTGATGACAAACTAATGACTGAAATAAATGACCCTGGAAATGCTACTTAATTACAAAAAACACTCTGATTTTATTCAAATCAGAGTGTTTCTTATTCATTATTTTTCCCTTTAAATCAAAATTGGCGCTTGAAAGGGATAGTTTTAATACTAGCATAGTCTGTTCCACCTAAGCGAGCTATTGGACGTAAGACATCAGACAACACGTAGCCTTGCTTCGAATCGTAGACTTTTTCATCCACAATAGAACCAATAACTCGAAGAATAACTAAATCTGCTTCCTCATCGTCTTTCTGATAATTTTTAAGCGTAATCGATTCTTCTAGGACTACTTCGAAACGAATGAGTGCTTCTTCTATTCCTGGTGTTTTAATTTTCATACTTGAACTTAGCGTTAAATTTGTTAATTCCACTTCGCTTTTATTTCTCTCTAATGGTGTAGATGACTTATCCATTGCATCAATTAATGATTCATCGACAATGTGGATAACAGCTTCTTTTTCTCTAAAGATATTTACAAAAGTATCTTTTTGTTTGTCTCCGTTCCTTTGAAAAGATACGACTACTAGCGTTGGCGATACCACATTAAAATAACTAAAAGGTGCTAAGTTAACACTCCCATTTTCATTCAGACTAGTAATCCAAGCTATCGGGCGTGGAATAATACTGCCTTTAACCAACTTCATTCGGCTCTTTTCATCGATTGTGTCAAAATCTATTTTTAATTTAGTCATTGAATATCCTCCCTTTTTTCTGAAAGAAAGTTTTTAGCATACTCTCCTTCTTCTTGGGTTAGTTGATGTCCTTGGTTATGGGTGAAAGTTGCTACTTTTATTGAGGCAGTTAACATCTTCTTTTCAATTTCTTTGAATTGATTGTCTGTGATGTAAGAATCATTCTTTCCAGCTGTCATTAAAACGTTAAGGCCTCCTTGCTTTTGAAATTCCTTAGCTGGAGTGATTGGTGAAGGATGAAATAAAAGAACGTTCGCAACCGGCAAATCCGTAAATTCCTTTAACAGATTTTTGATTAGGTTGGCTCCGTTAGAATAACCTGATAGTGTTATTCTATGATTTTTCAAGTTGTATTTTCCAATCACTTCATAAATTGAATCATAGAGATTTTGCGTTGCGTTAGCCAAACTTACAAGATCAAAATTGCCATCTGGATAGCGTCCAAAATAGCGACTCATCCCTTTTTCGTTGACTTCTCCTTGGAAACCAATTTTCGTTGCCTCAGGGTCGAGGATATGCGCAATTTCAAACAAACTTGTCGCATGACCGCCAGTTCCATGAAGGGTAATAATCACATGATTATTACTACCTTTGCTTATTGTCTCTTGCATCATACAACCTCCTCTGCTTGTTTACCCAATTTTTTCAACAAGGATTGCAGCTGTAGCTCTTCGTCTTTATTTAAGACATTGAAGATAGAACGCATGTAAGAAAAATGTTTTTCGTATATCTCTTCAAATACCTTTGTTCCAAGTTCTGTCAGCGCAATAATTTGAATTCTTTTATCGTTTTTGTTCTTTTCTTTTGTAAGGTATTTTTTCTTGCTTAGTATTTCTAGCACATAAGTCATACTGCTATTGGGAATGAGCACGGTATTAATTAGTTCTTTTGTCGTGAGCGATCCCTTCACATATAAAGCTTCCATAGCGGTAAATTCATTAACATTGATTTCTGTATTAGCAAGTGACTGTTTTACGTTTTTTTCAATACTATTGTAAGCTTTAAATAGAATAATTAAACTTTTAAGTTCATCCCTCATTATTCAAAGTACTCCTTTTTAAATTTTTTTGTACTTCTTACTGTATCAAAGTCTGGCAGTTGAGATTCAACGTATTCTCGCTTATCTCTTAAGTGTGGTGGAAGAGTCAATGTTTCACCAAGTACTTCATAGGCTTCTTCATCATCAATAAATCCCGGTCCTTCTGTTGATAATTCAAACAATATGTTAGGATACAAGCGAGTATAGACAGCTTTAAAATAAAAACGATCAACAAGACCTGAATTTTGGAGACCTAATTGTTTGAAATGTCTTACCCAAGCATCAAGCTGTTCTTTATCTTCAACTCTAAAAGCAACATGATGAACGCCGCCATAACCTTGTCTTGCACTTTCTAAAGTATCCTCTTTTTCCACAATAACTGAAGCTCCGTTACCACCTTCACCCATTTCATAAAGCGTAAAATTATCTTCACGTGCTATTTTTCGCATCTTCATAACTTGAACTAAAGCTTGATCCATCATTTCTTCAGATTGGACTCTCAAAAAAATGGGGCCTAACCCAGTAATTGCGTATTCATCTGGTACAGGTCCTTTATGCCAAGGCTCTCCGGATGCTATCCCAACATTTTTTTCATCTGAAAAAATAGCATATTGCTGCTTATCAAAATCTTCAAAATAGAGAACTTGCTTACCAAATTGCTCAATCATTTGGTCATGTTTAATTTCATAGTGCGTTAGTCTTTTTTCCCAATAACTAAGTGCATCATCACTAGCTACTCTAAAACTAGTTCTCGAAATATCATTTGTTCCTTGTTGATGAGCAGCAATTCCACTAAAATCAAAAAACGTCATATCCGTTCCTGGATTGCCACGATCATCGGCGAAAAATAAATGATAAGTTGAAAGATCATCTTGATTCACATTCTTCTTTACTAAACGCAAACCTAAATTATAGGTAAAAAATTTGTATATCTTTTCTGCACTACTTGTTATCGCAGTTACGTGGTGTATTCCTTTAAATGGTTTTAATTCATTCATGATTAAGTTGCCCCCTATTTATTTCTTATTGTTCGATTCATCGTACTTCTTTTACAGCTTCCTAACGATTAAAGAATCAGATAGTCAAATTTATCGTCTTTTTAAACATTCATCCCTTACTTTGGAATTTATTTAACTAACTTGTCGATTTTAAGCGTTCATTCAAAGTAACTACATATTATTACGAATTCGTAATAATGTCAACCGTACGGATTTCATTCTATCTTATAAGGAGGCTTCAATAACTTAAAGCCAATCTATTTAGCTATAATTATAGAATCTTAAATAGGCTATGTGCCTCCCCTTTAAAGCAAACTAATAAAAAAAATAATCCCTATTCCAAATGAAAACGAATTAGGGTTTATCTCTGTTTTTCTATCTATAAAAATTCTTATTATCTACATTCCCACCAAAATCAAACGGGTGGAGAGAATGTACTCTGTCATTTATTGCAGGCAGCACTCCAGCAACACCAAAAAAATAGATTTAATGGTATCGTCAATTTTTCATTAATAGGTACTTGTTCTACAGATTCTAGTATTTTTACAAGTTCTAGTGCCTTTAATAGGTTTTGGATAAGGCTAAATAAAAATAGAACCTGTTATCCTCTGCTATTGTAGGGTACTTATTATTGTTTAAAAACAAAAACTAATTATTGAAGATTTTCGAAGAAGAATTAAAAAAATGAGTTTTCGCGAATTATTTCATACACTAAAACAAAAAAACTCTATTATTTTATATGAAAATCAACAACTAGATTTAGGATGGAACTACAGCTTCATTTTTTTAACGGTTAATTTAAATTATTCTACTATTATGGAGCGCTATAAATCAAGTACAGTTTGCGGGGAAAAAAAGTACTAATAATTAATGAGAGAGCAATTATAAGATTATTATCTTTGTAAATTGAATTATAACATGCTAAATTTATTACGGAAAGTAAGATTCTATAAAAAAATTGCGCTATCTAAGGAGGAGTATAAATTGAATGTATTCAAAATGTCAGCACTCACCATTGCGTGCATCTTTATTTTAGGAGCTTGTGGTACTGAAGAAACTAGTAATAATGATTCTTACCCGGAGGTAGTAGAAAGCGAATCCATTACCCCCAAAGAAGATGGATTAGATAAATTAGATCAATCAACGACTGATGAGTTTGCTAAAATTGGAAGTGTAGAAGAAATTGATTGGGAAAAAATAAATCTTAACAAGCGTCAGTTTAAAGAATACATAGAATCTTTGGATGAACGAGAAGTTGGTAATAATGTAGATAGCGAAGATTCTCCTAAAATTGTTTCATCGTTAATGACTGATGATAACACTATCGAATTGGTCATTAGTAACTCAGATAAATCTGAAATGAGTGAAATAACAAATGGCTTCTTCACTCTTATTATGGATAGTTTTAGTAGACAATTATACTTAAACTCAGATTTTTATGATGGAACTACTCACCCGACTATCATAATTAAAGATGATGAAGATCATATTATTTCAGATGCAACAGATTTCATTAAAATGGAGGATACAGAATAATGAATAAATTTAAATATATGATTTTATTAGGATTTCAAGTCTCTTTTTAGTCGCATATGGGAAATCTTCAGACGTTACCGTAAAAAGTATCAATGCTAATTCTGCTACTACTGAAGAAGTTTCTAGTGAGGCAGAATCAATAAAAAAGGCTAGCATACCAAAATAGAGAAGTACCCTGTTCCTATTGGAGAATCTGCAGCGTGGGATGTTATATATTACGATAATGACTCTAGTTCTGTAGCAGGAACAGTCACCACTAAAATTTCTAATGTCGTACGTGGTGAAGAAGCTCTAAACCAATAAATTAGTGATTTGGAAATTTGAAGTAAAATAAGAGAATCTAACAAACGAATAACCTGAACGAAGTAAAAAATACACAAATTATTATTTTTTGAAGAAGTATGAATCATTCAGATTTAGGTTTAAATATTAATTTTTCTAGTGTTGGTTAAAGATGATGTCCATCGACATCATGCTATTGACGCTTTGATCGTTATGGCTATTGGTCAGATACCATTATTTAAGTAATTTGAACCACACTTCTTTTAGCACCGAAGGCCTTACAGTTGATTCCGATACTGGTGAAATTCTGGATAAAGACCACATGTTTGATAATAAATCGTTAATATTTACCAGCCAATTAAGAAATTATGGAAACCAAATTAAGTATTCACATAAAATTGACCCTGAACCCAATCAATCTTACAAATAGAACACAGGGCTGTATCAAATAAGGCAGCCCCGTTTTTTTATAGTTGATTCGCACTGTGGAATAAAGTACACTGCCTACTTCACAAAATTGGTCAATCATTCATCCTCGGGAACAGGATAAAGAATGTCGTTTCTTTTCCTAGAATACTTTGTAGTTTGATTTCTCCGTTATGTGCATGCATGATATCTTGACAGATGGCCAAGCCTAAACCAGTCCCTCCAATTTCGCGTGAGCGATCAGTATCGATGCGGTAAAACCGGTCAAAGATGAGCGGCAGATGTTCCTCGGCAATACCCTCCCCGTAATCAGTAATCGCCATGATAACTTTTTCATTTTCATAGTAGGTACGCATCAGAATCGGAGTCTTTTTATCGGAATGGAAAATAGCATTCTGGACGATATTTAAAATGACCTGTTCTATTTTGTTGCGGTTCATCAAAACATTCGGTACCTCGCCTAACCTCAGTTTGATTTCCCGGCCTTCTTGAATCATCTTCAACAAGGGAAAAAGTTCTTCTAGAACATCATTCAGGTTCAATTCGGTTTTACCCATCTCTACCTTTCGATCCAACTTTGATAATTCCAGCAGTTCGTTCACAATATTCGTCAAGCGTTTCGTCTGATCAAGCATACTTTCTAGAGAATAGCGTATCCTCTCGGGGTTATCCAGTTTACCTCGCAACAGAATTTCTGAATAGCCTCGGATTGTCGTTAGCGGCGTCTTTAGTTCATGTGAAGCATCGGAAACGAATTGTTGTAACTTACGCTGATTCTCTTCAATAGTTTGAAAAGAATCATGTAACCTTGCTTTCAACTCATTAGTCGAATCAACTAGTTTGGCTATATCCGCTTGAGCATCAGCGATAACAATGGGCTCATCCAAATTGCTGACGACAACTTCAGAAACCGATGCAATGACGCGATCCAAGGGATCCAACGTTTTCCGCAACATACGTTTATAGACTAGCCAGGCTAGCAAAAGGATAATAATGCTGGCAATTACATAAATAATCAACTGCGTAAACATCAACTCCAACGACTCATGGATGGAATAGATGACTTCAATCGTCCCGATTGCTTTCCCTTCATAATAAACAGGTTCAGTGTACGTCGCGGTCTGTTTGTCCTTTAAAAATACTCGATTGATGTGAATCATTTGCTTTTCCCCGGAGCTTGCATAAAAAATGATGTTCGCATCTGAAATCATATCCTCGGCAAGCTCTGTCGCCTTTTCAGCCAACGGCTCTCCTTCACCGAACAGATTTTTGGTTTGCTGTAGGGCATGCAAGTAGCTGGTCACTTCCGATTTCCTCTGATTTTCCCTATAGAGATAGATTAAGCTCGTCTGCAAAAAACCAATAATCACCAAAAACAACAGCAACAGCAGCATACTCCTCTGGAACAGTTGCTTGCTCAAGTTTTTCATTTTCATCCTTCCACATCCAATTTATAACCGAATCCGCGCTCAGTTTTTATGTAACAGTGCTCTGTATCCTGCAGTTTTTCTCTTAAGTTGCGGACATACACCTCTACTACATTCGAACTGCTGAAATAATCATAACCCCAGACTTGATTCATGATTGTTTCTTTTGAGATGACGATGTTCACGTTATCAAACAGCAAACACATTAGTTTATACTCCGTGGGTGTCAAATCGAGTTTTTTATCTTTAAACATAATCTCATGGCGGCCATCATCGACGGAAAAGGGACCTTTGCAGATAACTGAGTTCTTTTGCGGAAAGCGACTATTCAAGCGGACCTCCATCCGCATCAGCAACTCCATAAAACTGAAGGGTTTGGCCAGATAATCGTCCGCCCCGATTTTCAGCCCTTTTACGGTATCTTCCGCTTGGCCCTTCGCGGTCAGCATAATAACGACGACCTCGTATTTCTGCTTCAGCATGCGACAACATTCGTAGCCATCCATGCCTGGCATCATAACATCCAAAATGACGATGTCGCAAGGATTTTGATGCATTTTCGTCAATGCTGACAAGCCATCTTTTGCGGTTTCGACACTGTACCCTTCGTCTTCCAAGCCCATCGTTAAAAAATCACGGATGTTCTGTTCGTCATCCACCACCAAAACACGCGTTTGTTTCCCGTTCATTGTGTCCACCTCTTTATTTTATTATATCACGTTTTAACTTCCTGATTGAACGGAAATGTCATCTTCAGCTAACTTTCAGCTAACCTTCATGCTGCCCTAAACTTTCTTATCTATACTGAATATAAATAAGAAAAACGGAGGAAATACTTATGAAAAGAAAAGTAATCCAAATTATGATTCTCGCTGTTTATTTCTTGAGCCCCTTGCCCATTGCCTTCATCTCGCTAAAGGGTCTAAACTTCAGTATCGCAGCACCCGCTTTTATTGGAATCATCAGCTACACTTGGTTGTTGTCTGAACTGATAACGGCCGCAAGACCTAAATTCATCGAAAAACATTTTAGTCTGGATAAATTCCATCGTTTCCACGGCATCATGGCCATCGTCGCTTTGGCGCTTGGCATGTTGCATAAAGAATGGGCCAGTCTTGCTTGGGGAGAGTTCGAATTTTCGACTGTCTTTGGAGATTTTGCCATCATGCTATTCTTACTGTTGACCGTCTTATCTGTGCTTTTCATGACTGGCTGGCTACGAAGAATCAAAATAATAAACGTAGTGTTGGATACATTGGGAAATTTCGCATTCGCTAAATACGGAACTATGAAATTTCTGCATAATTTTACTATTGTTGCCATTATCTCACTATCTGTACATGTCATCACCATCGCCTATGTTGTTCGGGCCGATATGACGTTGACTATGATGTACGCCCTTTATTTCATCGTATCTTTGAGCTTCTATGTGTACCATAAGCTAATCAGACGTTTTCTATTAAATAAAAATATTTATACCATAACCAGTGCAGTGAATGAAACTGACCAGCTTGTCAGCTTGACGCTGGAAGCCGAAAACGGACAGATTTTTGATTACAACGCCGGACAGTTCATCTATTTAAGGGTCAAGGATGAAAAATACACTTTTGAAGAACACCCTTTTTCTCTGACTTCCGCACCCGAAAATCCGCATGTTCTTTCCGTATCCATCAAAAATTCCGGGGATTACACGCATATCATCCAACATATCAAGGTTGGAACGAAAGTGACCGTCGAAGGTCCTTATGGTGGGTTATGGCAGCCACTGGAAGACATCCAAAAAACGGAAAAAAGCTTAGTGCTGATTGCTGGAGGTGTTGGTGTTACACCTATGTTGAGCATCTTGGAAAGCCTTCGCCAAAAAAAATTCAAAAATAAAACAGTACTCATCTGGAGTTTGCGCAACGAGAATGAACTTGCCTATGCAGCGGAACTAGCTTCTTTCCAGAAAGATATGCCCAATTTCATATTCGTTCCTTTTTATTCAACCAAGAACGGTTACTTGAATGCAGAAAAAACGGAAACTATTTTCGAAGCGACTAAAGTTCCCTGTTCGACTAGCGAGTTTGTTCTCTGCGGTCCCAAAAAGTTTATGCATACCATTGAATCAGCGCTAGTTTCCAAAAATGTTTCAAAACAAAAAATTCACTTCGAATCATTTGGATTATAAAAAATGATAAGAATCAAAAAAAGGAGAACCAAAAATGAAAAATAACAATAAATTAAAAATGATTATCTTCTTACTAGGTGCATCCTTACTTTTCGTGGGATGCGGGACGACTCAGAAAACTACTATTGAGAAGGCTTCTACCAGTAGTGCTGCCAGTTCAGTTGTTTCATCCTCGGAAGCTACACCTTCATCCGACATTGCTTCATCTTCTGGTACCCAATCGAATACAAAAAACTTTACCCTTGATGAATTATCGCAATATGATGGAAAGAACGGGAATGATGCCTATGTCACCGTTGACGGCAACGTCTACGATGTCACCCATGTGGATAAATGGCAGAACGGAAATCATTATGGCGTACAAGCGGGTACCGACTGCACAACCGCCATCAACAGTTCTCCGCACGGCAGCTCCGTGTTAAATGGTCTGCTGATTGTTGGAACATTGGTTGAATGATCTAACAAGCATTCATGAAACTGCATGATAATAAAAGTAGCCGTTGGTCAATTCTGTGATATGAATTGGTCGGTGGCTACTTTTATTAATACTATCAGTCCTGATTGATTCATACTTCTTCAAAAAATAATAATTCGTGTATTTTCCACTTCTTTCAGGTCATTCGTTTGTTAGATTCACTTATTTTACTTCAAATTTCCAAGTCATCAATTTTTTTGTCGGGAAATCAAGAATTTTAGACACACTGACCCTTTGAAATTAGCTTTTTTTTTAAACGTTTGAACAGCATAAAATTTTTGATATTCTTCACACAGCTTATATCATTCAGGAGTTACAAAACCACTATCTGCACGTACTAGAATAGAGCTTACAGGTACGATTTCTTGATAATGGTCAAAAAGTGGCCGGACAAAATCTGCAACACCATTGACTGTGTAAACGTTACAAGAACGAAGTTCTGCTTTCAAAAAGTCACCGGTCAGACCTTCAAAAGCAACAAGCGGATGATAGCCATTCGTTTGGTAATGGGCGTTATACCCCGATGTTTCCTGATTGCCAAAGGTATCCGAATGTGTTGAGTCTAGATCGAAAATCATTTCAGTTGTATTACGCGCAGTATGTGCTTTATCCATCAGGATTTGATTGACTTCTTATAATCGAGAAATATTTTTCTGACTTAACCAATCCTATAAACGAGAAATAAACGGTTGTGAAGCAAGCTGCTCTTTAGCTAATAAGTTCTGAAAAATGGGATCTTTTGATAAAACGTCAGCCGAAGAATCCGTTTGATATCCAGCAATTAATTGGAAAATGATTTGTTCAATGATTGAATGATTAGCATGATTATAGTAAAGTCAATTCTCATTAATAGTGAGGTTTTGTTTCAAAAAGTTAGAAAAATTAATGTTGTGCATGAACTCCTTAACTAATATCAACCCAGAATCTGAGGATAAATTACCACCAGAGTGAAATACCGTAATGTTTGAATTGAAAGGCAAACGATTTTTATGCAAAGTTTCCATAAAGAGAACCCCTTTCTTTGGTTATGTTTAGTCGCTTTAACCCTAGCAGATTCAGGTTCTTTTTGCTCTCCCAAAGGGTGCTGCGAAAATTAACGAAAACTAGCATTAGAACAGTTTTTCTAGAGCATTTCATAAAAAGTATGAATTATTCAGGATATAGTTATCTATAAAAAAACAAGATATGGCCAAACAATTAAACGATTTACAAATTACGTCCCATTTAAGTCCAGTGCAATAAAAAAACCTGTTAGAACGTTGAATTACCAACGTCTAACAGGTTTTCTATTTTCATTCCCACTCGATAGTAGAAGGTGGTTTGCTCGTTATGTCGTACACGATACGGTTAACGTGAGCAACTTCGTTTACGATACGGACAGATATTTTTTGCAAGACATCCCATGGGATACGAGCAAAATCACTTGTCATACCGTCGATTGAAGTAACCGCACGAACACCAACAGTGTAATCATACGTCCGTCCGTCGCCCATCACACCAACACTACGGATACCAGGTAAAACGGTAAAGTATTGCCACACGTCACGATCAAGTCCAGCTAATGCGATTTCTTCACGTAGAATAGCATCACTTTCACGTACGATTTCTATTTTTTCTTCAGTTAGTTCGCCAAGTACACGAATACCTAATCCAGGACCTGGGAATGGTTGACGCCATACTAAGCTTTCTGGCATACCTAATTCAATTCCTAATTCACGTACTTCATCTTTAAATAACGTGTTCAATGGTTCAATTAATTTGAATTGCATGTCTTCAGGAAGTCCGCCAACGTTATGGTGTGATTTGATGGTTTGAGCTGTATCTGTTCCACTTTCAATCACATCCGTATAAAGGGTGCCTTGCGCTAAGAATTCAATCCCTTTTAGTTTTGTTGCTTCATCATCAAAAACATAAATAAATTCATTTCCGATAATTTTACGTTTTTGTTCTGGGTCACTAACACCAATTAGTTTATCCATGAAGCGTTTTTTAGCGTCTACTCTGATGACATTTAAACCAAATTTACCTTCTAAACTATCCATAACTTGATCGCCTTCATTTTTACGCAATAGGCCGTGATCAACAAAAATACACGTCAATTGCTCTCCAATAGCTTTTTGCAATAAGACTCCTACAACACTTGAGTCTACTCCGCCAGATAAGGCTAATAAGACATTTTTAGTCCCAACTGTTTCACGAATTTTTGCAATTTCAATATCGATAAAGTTACTGATGCTCCACGTTCCTTTGCAATCACAAACAGAAAAAGCAAAGTTTTTTAGCATTGCATTTCCTTGTTCCGTGTGACGTACTTCTGGATGGAATTGAACCGCATGAAAATTCCTTTTCGAATCAACCATCGATGCAATTGGGCAATGTGGACTCGTTGCTGCAACTTCAAAACCTGTCGGAACTTGAGTGACTAAATCGCCATGACTCATCCAAACGGTCTCTTCTTTTGCTAAACCTTTAAATAAAGGGGCCTGAGCATTCGTTATTTGAATACCAGCTTTTCCATATTCACGATTTGAACTGGCTTCTACTTTTCCACCTAGTGCAGTTGTCATCAGCTGCATGCCATAACAAATGCCTAAGATAGGAATTCCCAGTTCAAAGATAGCAGGATCAACAGAATAAGCACCGTCATCGTATACACTCATCGGTCCACCTGAGAAAATAATGCCTTTTGCATTCATATTGCTTAGCTCTTTTGCTGTTACTTTGTGAGAAATCAGTTCAGAAAACACACCGAATTCTCTAATACGACGTGTAATTAATTGATTGTATTGACTTCCAAAATCAAGCACTACAATCTTTTCAACATTTGTTAAATCAGTCGTTATTGCCACGCAGTTCACCCCATCTATTTTTCTTTTTTTTACAGTTCGTTATCTATTTTAAGTATAATTCTCTGTTACGCTTCATTGTATCGACTCTGAGTAGACAAATCAATATGTCGAAAACGCTTTTCTGACTTTTTTTAATATTTCCGAAGTAATAAACGGTCAATAAAATGATTTCCACTTTTATGCAAGATTAAATCTGCCCGATTTCGGGTTGGCATAATAAATTCAGTTAAATTTTTTAAATTCACTTTTTCCCAGATGCCTCGAGCCATTACAAACGCATCTTCTCGATCACCTTGAGCATAAGGGTAATAATAGTTGCTTGGATCTGTAAATGCAGTATCCATTAATGTACCAAATCGCTCTAAATACCATTTTTCAATCTGTGCAGGCTCAGCATCAACATAGATAGAGAAATCAAAAAAATCACTGATGTAAATTTGCTCATTCGCTGGCAATTGAAGTATGTTGATGCCTTCTACTATTAGAATATCCGGTTGATTTAATACATGAAACTTATTTTCAATGATATCGTATATTTGATGTGAATAAACCGGAGAAAAAACATTTTCTTTTCCGTTTTTCACATCCCCTAAAAAGGTGATCAATCGAGCCATATCATAGCTTTCAGGAAAGCCTTTGCGATTTAGTATATTGTCTTTTCGTAATCGTTCATTGGGATAAAGGAACCCATCTGTAGTAATCATGTCGACGGTTTTATTTTTATATACACGAGAAAGCAACGTCTGTAGCAAGCGTGCAACGGTACTCTTTCCAACTGCAACACTTCCTGCTATCCCAATAATATAAGGTTTTTTTACAATCTTTTGCCCTAAAAAATCGTTCTTTTTTGCTTGTAAATGCTCATATTGACGAATATAGACATCCAGTAATTGGATGATTGGTACATAAACTTCTTCGACATCTAATAAAGAAATGCGGTCATTTAGACCCGTTAACTCTGCTAATTCTTGATGACTCAATGGCGCAGCAGTATTCTTATTTAATTCTTTCCATTCATCCCGTTCGATAATATGAAATGTTGCTGATTCTTTCATGCAGTGGACCTCCAAGTTCTTTTAAACTTCTGTATGATTATAACAAATAATCTGTACTAATTATAGCAATCTCTTAAATCCTTTTTATTGAACATGTTATCTTTAAGGAATCTTAACTAGTCAATGCAAACTTATTTAGTGTAATATGAGATTGTTAGGAGTCTTATTCTTTTTATTTTTCAAAAGATTCATTTATTAGTATCAATTGGAGGTTTAACCGAGTAGGAGAAAAAAACTGATTGAAATCTGGGGAGATATCACAGCTATACGCAGTTTAGTTTTAGCCATTTTATTCTCAAAGTTCAAAACAGTGGTTGCTTTTTTATTAGCTCAAATGGTTCTTGCTTCCTGATTAGTCTTTTTGTTGTGTCCTTTTATTGAATTTATTCCCGGAACGAATGAAACGCCGGTTCTTTTCCCTGTGTCGTTAGCACTAGTTTTAATAGGGACACAGCTTATCATTATTTCAACTTTTTTCGTTTCAACTATTATAACCTTAAATTTAAAGACTGCTATGCCAACTGCATTAGTTGGTTTGCCAGGTAGTGTTTTATCTAATCCAATGATTGAGCATGCTCTTTTCTTGAAGAACAGAGGCCTATCTGTCATGACTACCAAAAAAATGGCGGCTGGTTCCTTAATCAGAACGGCTATCTCTAGCCCTAGATTACTTTTGATTGCTACTTGCTACTTGCTACTTGCTAGGCAAATTTTGCTGCTATTGTCCAGCCTTATGCTGCTCTATTATTTATTGTTGACGCTCTATTTTTATCTTTAATTGGTAAAAATGAACGTTTAGCTTTGTTAAGTATTATCCTTTTGACTTTATTATTCCAATTACGCTAACGCAATTTCTCATTTTGTGTGAACTAAAGTATCTCACGAAGCTGTTCTTGGACTATTCATCTCATTTATTTTATTATTGGCTTATGTGGATGAAAGTCTTATCCATATTTCCAGGATTTTATTAATTGGAATCATCTGTGGTTCATTACATAAGTTAGCTGTTCGTTATGGTATACAAGGTATGCCTCTATAGGATACTGCACCATAGATTATTGAAAAATTAGCGAACTTATCGATAAAAATGAAAAAACTAAAAAAATATCAGAAAAGGAGGTGTCTTATGAGAGCAACTGGTATATCGAACGGAAAAATTATTTTAATGGGAGAACATTCTGTAGTTTATGGTGAACCTGCTATAGCGATCCCGTTTCTTGCTACAGCGATTGAAACGACGATTGAAACGACGAATGGACCGGTTACGTTAGATTGTTTTTTTTATAAAGGACCGCTATCTACAGCTCCTGAGCGCTTATTAAATTTGGTGACTGTGATTGTTGAAACGGTTAAAAAGTTAAATAAACCCCTCGAAAACTTTGATATTACTATCACGAGTACAATCCCTGCTGAAAGAGGAATGGGATCTAGTGCCGCAGTTGCTGTCGCGACAATACGTGCCTTGTTTCATTACTTTGACGAGTCATTATCTAATTCAGTATTGCTACAACTAACGAATATCTCTGAAACAATCGCACATAATAATCCGAGCGGTTTGGATGCTGCCATGACTAGTGGTCAATCCCCTCTTTATTACATTAAGGGGCAAGATTTTCAGTTTTTCCCACTTAGAGTCACAGCTTACTTAGTCGTAGCCGATACTGGTATTACCAGTCAAACAAAAGAAGCTGTCGAAAACATTGCAGAATTGTATCAATCTGCTCCCAGAGAAACAGATTTAGCTATAAAAAAATTAGGGCTATTAGCTAATCAAGCTAAATGGGCTATTGAACAAGACCAACCAATTGAATTAGGAACGTTTATGACCCAAGCTCATGAACAACTCGACTCTTTAGGCATCAGCAATCAAGAATTAAACCACCTTGTTCATACTGCACTAGATTCAGGAGCTATAGGTGCAAAATTAACAGGCGGTGGACGTGGTGGTTGTATGATTGCCTTAGCCAAAAATGAAGATAATGCTATTCAGTTATCCAAAGCTTTGTTACAAGCAGGAGCTAACCATACATGGATTTATAACATGAGAAAGGACGAGTGAGATGACTGAAAAAAAAGTTCGAGCACATACGAATATTGCTTTAATAAAATATTGGGGAAAACGTGATGAAAAGCTTATTTTGCCAGCTAGCAGCAGCCTTTCTCTGACGTTGGATGCTTTTTACACAGATACTTCGGTTGTATTTGATGATGCTTGTCAAAAAGATACTTTCTACTTAAATGATGTCTTGCAAAATGAAATAGCCACAAAAAAAGTTAGTCAATTTTTAGATTTATTTAGAGAAACTGCCGGCATCCATTCTCCTGCGTTGATTAAAAGTACTAATTTTGTCCCTACAGCCGCTGGTTTAGCTTCTTCAGCATCCGGTATGGCTGCTTTAGCTGGAGCTGCTAACTTAGCGAGTGGTCTCCATTTAACTAATCGCGAATTATCTCTGTATGCACGTAGAGGGTCTGGATCAGCTACCCGCAGTATTTATGGAGGATTTGTTGAGTGGCAGATGGGCACTTCTTCAGCTGACTCGTATGCAGTTCCAATTGATGACGCTGATTGGGATATTGGAATGCTAGTCGTTGTTGTTAATAGCAGACAAAAAGAACTATCTAGTCGCGAAGGAATGAAAAGTACAGTAGAAACCTCTCCTTTTTATTCAGGATGGTTAGAGAGTACAACCAAAGATTTAAGTGAAATAAAAGAAGCCATCCGCTCACGTGATTTCCAAAAAATGGGCGAAATAACCGAAAGTAATGGCATGAAAATGCATGGGACGATGTTAGGCGCTAACCCTCCTCTTTCTTATTGGGAACCAGATAGTGTGGTTGCGATGCAGTTAGTCCGTCAGTTACGTCAAGAGGGTATGCCTTGTTACTTTACAATGGATGCTGGTCCTAATGTGAAAGTTCTTTGTCGCTTAACAGATAGTGAGAAAATAAAAAAAAGATTTGCAGATTTTTTTAACCCTAATCAATTAATTGTTGCTAAGCCTGGTGAAGGACTTAAAATTCTATCAGAGTAATGATGAGTATTAACTTTCAAAGGAGGAAGACTAAATGATAGAAGTTTCAGCACCTGGTAAGCTTTATATTGCGGGTGAATATGCAGTGGTCGAACCTGGTCATCCAGCTATCATCGTAGCAGTTGATCAATTTATTACTGTCTCACTTGAACAAACAAAAAACGTTGGCAGTATTACGTCCTTTCAATATGGAAACCTCCCTATTTTGTGGAGAAGACATCATGACCAATTGGTATTAGATAAACGAGAAAATCCTTTTCATTATATTTTAGCCGCTATCACAGTAACAGAAAAATATGCTAAAGAACTAAATAAAGAACTTTCTTTATTTAGTTTGACTATTGATAGCGAGTTGGATAGTTCCAACGGTCGAAAGTACGGACTGGGTTCGAGTGCAGCTGTAACCGTTGCTACCGTTAAAGCGTTGTGTCAATTTTATGAATTAGAAGATACAGACGAATTGGTTTTTAAACTTGCAGCATTAGCTCATCTTTCTGTTAAAAGTAACGGTTCTTGTGGCGATGTGGCTGCAAGTGTTTATGGAGGTTGGATAGCTTTCACTACTTTTGATCGTGAGTGGGTTACAGCCCAACAAAACGAGCGAAAGTCTTCTATCAAAGAGTTAATTGATAAAGATTGGCCACTGCTTTCTATTACACCTTTAACCCCTCCTCGTGACCTACGTTTAGTCATTGGTTGGACAGGTTCTCCCGCTTCTACTTCAGATTTAGTCGATGAAGTGACTAATCAAAGAAGCCGAGATCAAAACGCATATGAACAGTTTTTAAAAGAAAGTAAACAGTGTGTTAATCTAATGGTTCAAGGATTCCAAAATAATAACATTGGCCTTATCCAAGAACAAATCAGAACAAATCGTGAACTATTGATCAAAATGAGTAAAGACACTGGTGTAGTCATTGAAACGCCTGCCTTAACTCGATTATGCACTGTTGCCGAATTGTACCACGGGGCGGCAAAATCTTCTGGTGCAGGTGGAGGCGATTGTGGCATTGTGTTATTTAATCGCAAAGAAGGTCTATTGCCATTGATGACCGCTTGGGAGGAAGAAGGCATCACCAATTTGCCATTACACGTTTACAACAATAAATAACTAGTGAAAAAAGAAAGGATGATCCTCATGAAACCTGCAAATAACCGAAAAAATGAACATGTTTCGTTAGCAATGAATTTTTTTCAAGAATCCGCTAAATCAGATTTTGATGCACTCCATTATGTTCATCATTCTTTCCCTCAAATGTCTGTTGAAGAAGTTGATCTTTCAACCTCTTTTGCAACATTCCAACTAGATTTCCCTTTTTACATCAATGCCATGACCGGTGGCAGTGATTGGACAAAAAAAATCAATAAAAAGCTAGCTACCGTTGCCCACGAAACCGGAATTGCTATGTCTACAGGTTCAGTCAGTGCAGCTTTAAAAGATCCTACTGTTAAAGATAGCTTCACGATTATAAGAGAAGCTAACCCATCTGGTCTTGTATTTGCTAATCTAGGAACCGGTCAATCAGTTGAGAATGCAAAAAAAGCTGTAGACTTATTAAATGCCGATGCCTTACAAATCCATATTAATGCTCCACAAGAATTGATTATGCCTGAGGGCGACCGTGATTTTTCTAATTGGTTAGACCAGTTGTCTGCCATCTCTTCTGCTTTAGATGTTCCAATTATTGCTAAAGAAGTCGGCTTTGGTATGAGTCGTGAAACCATCGAATTAATTTTGTCCACTGGTGTGAAAACGATTGATATCAGTGGTAAAGGCGGAACAAATTTTGCTCAAATTGAAAATTACCGTCGTACAACAAATAAAATTGATTACTTAGAAAATTGGGGTCAATCCTCTGTTATCTCATTACTTGAAGCACAAGATTACTTGGCAAAAGCCAACATTCTGGCTTCAGGTGGAATTCGTCATCCGTTAGATATCATAAAGGCTCTTTCTCTAGGATCTAAAGCGGTTGGTATCTCTTCATTGATCTTAAATATGGTCATTAAAGAGGGTGTTGGGGGGACAATCAACCAAATCAATGACTGGAAAGATAACCTAAAGTCTATTATGACTATGTTAGGAAAAAATAGTATTTCTGATTTACAACAAAGTGATCTAATTATCACTGGAGAAGCAAAAGACTGGTGTTTGGCACGTGGGATAGATTACACTCGCTTTGCTGTTCGTTCGACAACAAAGAATCAAAAAACTTGATACAATCATTTTGATTCTTTGTATCAAGTTTTTTGCTTTTTTTATTTGGATTTCCACTGGAAGTCCTGTAACATGTAAGTATCTAAATAAATGAAATGAGGTTTAATCTATGAAATCTTTTCCAGCTTTTATTGCAAAAGAAGAAAACAACACGATTGTTTCTGATATTCAAATGATTAATAAAGAAGATTTACCTGCAGGAGATGTTCTAATTGAAGTTCATTATTCCGGTGTCAATTATAAAGATGCATTGGCAGCAAAAATGGGTAGCGGCGTTGTAAGACAGTATCCCCTTACTTTAGGTATCGATTTAAGCGGAATAGTCGTTGAATCAGCTGTGCCGGAATTTAAAATAGGCGATCCTGTTATTGTCACAAGCTATAAATTAGGAGTCGCACATGATGGCGGATATAGTGAGTATGCTCGAGTTCCAAGTGATTGGGTTATTCCTTTGCCAGATGGATTGACCTTAAAAGAAGCGATGATTATCGGAACTGCTGGTTTCACAGCTGCTCAGTCTATTGACGCATTAGAATCTGCGGGTCTTTGTCTTGGACAAGGAGATGTCTTAGTTACTGGAGCTACTGGTGGTTTAGGAAGTATGGCTATTTCTATGCTGACTAAACTTGGTTATTCTGTCGCCGCTGTTTCTCGTAAAAAAGAAAAATCAGCGAATTATTTACATGAACTGGGTGCAAAATCCGTTTTATCTGTCGCTGATATTCAGTTACCAAAGCCAAAACCATTAGCCAAACCACGTTGGTCAGCCATTATTGACCCAGTTGGTGGGCCTCAATTAGCCACTTTATTAGCTCAATTGAACTATAGTGGTGCTATTGCATTAAGTGGCAATGCAGGGGGACTAAATTTTGCAGCAACTGTTTTACCTTTTATCTTACGTGGCGTAAAATTAATTGGGATAGATTCTGTTGAATGCCCTGCCGAGTTAAGAAAACAGCTATGGCAAAGACTTGCAACAGATATGAAGCCTGATGGTTTGGCTAATATGGTTGATCAACAAATTAATTTAACTGACTTACCTGCAGCTTTTTCTAAAATTTTAGCCGGTGAAATGAATGGTCGTACTCTAGTAAAAATAAAATAAAAAACGTAAAAAAGATTGAGAAAAAAATATCTCAATCTTTTTTACATTCACACAAATTAATTAAATCCCTATCTATTCCTTTAGCTAATGAGTTCTTGAAAAATATTTTTTTTAGTCTCTTCTTTCTTTGCTTTTAGCATACTCCAATTTTTGGTTGTATCATGGTAACCTAACCGGTGATAAATGCTTCCAGCTGTAGGATTATGGTAAAATAAACAAGCTTTTTTATCATTTTCTAAACAATGTTGCGTAAGATAAGCTGTGATTATTGTAGCATATCCCTTGCCCTCTTCAGTTTTCACCGTACCTATGCGAGTAAGCATTGCAGCTTGGGAACTTTCTGCTGATACTCTTCCTGAAGAAATAATTTGATTGTGTTCATTTTTAATTATTTTTATGATTACATCTTTACTTGCTAACATTTCGGATAACACCATTTCTGATTCCGAAGGTTCTTCAAAACATTGATTTTGCCAGATAACATAAGCTGGAATATCAGCTTTTTCTAACTCCTCTACAAGAGTCATAGATTGCGGTTGCCCTAGTAACTCTCTACAGACAGAGATAACCGTTTCAGTCACTTCTAATTCTGGGAAATAATCAATATATTGATCAACTACTATTTTCCCACCACTGATTACTTTAATTTCGTCTAAACTTTGTAACAAGGGCAAGAATGTATCAAACCCAGAAAATTCTTCACCATGAACCGGTATAGCAATATCTTTATACCGTAATAATACTCCTTCAATTCCTTCAAGCTCATTCGTATACGCCCAAATATCTTGATCTAAAGAATCAAATCCGTATTTTTCTATATCTGCAACAACAAATAAATTTGTTATTGGGTCCTCCGCTAGAAAATCGAGAATCAAGCCCCTCTGGTTTTCAGTACATTTATATATCAAGATTCTGCCTCCTAATGAAATCTTTTCACTTACTATTTTATTCTTCCCATACTGCTGAATAGGAAATGACATTTGCAAATTGTTCGTTGAATTCACGATTTAAAAGACGTTTTTCATGACGCTTTTCGTATCCACTACATACCAATTTTTCTTCTTTAGTTGTTGGTTCGATTATTGGAACCACAACAGTAGGGTTTGTTTCACTTTTCATTGAAACAAACGTACTAAAACTTGTTGCTGCTAAATATCGTTCACCGGTCATAAGATCTTCTCCCATAATTTTACAAAAAACCTCCATAGATGATTTCCCTACACCTGATACATAGCTTTCAATGCAAACAGAATGATTGCTTGGCAGTGGATGCAAAAAATCTAGGGAATCAACTGATGCTGTCACTGTTATCCCTCGTGAATGACGAGCAGCTGAAATAGAAGCTGTATTATCAATCCAACTCATCAGATTCCCCCCAAATAAGGTTTGATGATGATTCAAGTCAGATGGCAATACCCGATGTGTTTGGATTACTTTTGATTCAATGCATTTTTTAGTTACACGATTTTTAAATTCAGACATATCTTTCCTCCAATAAACCTGTTTTATTTATTTTAGACTCCATTGCATCTCATTATAACATGTTTCTTTTAGGTGAAACATGCAGAATAATTTAGCTAAGATAGATAAAAAAAGTCAGGCTTAAAATTCCTATGATCATCGACAATAGCAAGCTTTTAGTATAATAGGCAACAAGTGCTGTTAGAATAGATGGTACTAATTTTAAACTTGATAAGGGATTAGGGTTTAAGTTCCCATTCCAGAAAGAATTAAAGCTGAGAAAATAGAGACAGGGATAAATGACATCCATTTGGCAAGTTTTTCTGGAATAGTTCGTTTACTTAAAACAAGCATTGGCAGCATTCTCGGTATGTAAGTCACAACGGCCATCCCAAAAATTAACATCCACGGATTTAATTTCATTTATTCTACCGCCTCCTTTATTTTTCGTCCATCCCTATAATTATCTACCCGGTAACCAAAAAATGATGCTATTATGGCAGCAATGACTAATGCACTATTGTGGTGCAAAATTCCCATTAAAACCACGGATAAAATTCCAGCTACTAATCCGACAAAAATAAAAAGTTTTGAGACAAATTGATTCATTAACAAAGCTATAAATAGTGCAATTAATACATCATTCATAATCGTTGTATCGATTGCTAAGGTGCTACCTAGCCATCCTCCAATGAGGGTACTCATACGCCATGTTAAGTAAGCTAATACATTTGTTGCTAGTGCTTGATACTCTGACTACTCATGATTTTTAAATTGATTATAATTTATAGCCTATGCTTCATCTGCTAAGGTATGACTAAAAATCAAAATAAAAGGAATGGAACTTTTATTAAAAAATTAGCTAAGCTAGAGCTCATTAATAAGTGTCTCAAGTTCAAGAAAAAAACCATTATGATGAATGTTGATGCTGTTGCACCCCTTACCATCATTGAAGCTGCCATGAATTGAGCGGCACCTGCAAATACGACCAAACTTATTAACACTAGAGCTGGAATGCTAAAACCTGAATCAAATAATAGTATGCCACAAGCTAATCCTAAAGGTATGTATCCTAACATAACAAGAAAAATGATTTTGAATCCATCTTGCCAATCTTTTCTTCTCATTATTTATCCCCCTTAAGTCAAAAATAGTAAAGGGCATTATACCATAAGACCTCATCGTTCTATCCTCTATTTTTAATTTAACGATAAAATTTTTTTGTTATCTGACAGATTATATTGTACTGTTAAATCTATTTTGCTATGCTTAGTGTAATAAAACAGTCAAACTAAAAAGAGGGTTAGACCCAATCATGATAAAACGGTTTACATTTGGTGTTTTTTTTACTAGTTGTCTTTATTTTATAATTTATCTTGTTTCGTCTACGTTTCGTTTAGTTGTTTTAAGTGGTGGAATTTGGGCCTACTTTCATGTTTTCATGAGCATTATTTTATTTACAGGTTTATTTTTATTTACTGTTTTAGTTCTTCGGTACTTATTTGTTGAATAGAAGGTAAAAAGACCAGTTGGTTAAACCATTTAAAAATGGTTTAACCAACTGGTCTTTTATTTAACATCCTATTACAGTCAACGTTCTAATCAAGAATGACTTCATGAATCAGTTGAATAGGTTCAGCTTTATCTGAAATTGTAATATTTTCTTGGATTTTATTTTCTACTGGGGTCGTTTCTGATTGATTACTGTAAATGGTGACTAATGTGTCTCCTTTTTTAACTTTTTCTCCAACTTTCTTGCGCAACATTAGACCAACGGCTAAATCAATTTTGCTTTCTTTGTTTGCTCTGCCAGCTCCTAACATCATCGCTGCTATCCCAATTTCATCTGCATTGATCTGAGAAACAACACCATCACGGCTAGCTGTTACTTCTTTCTGATAAGCCGCTTGCGGAAGGCGTTCAGGGTGATCAATGACTGAAGTATCTCCACCTTGTGAAGCAACAAAAAGTTTGAATTTCTCCAATGCTTTACCATTATTTAAGTTTTCTTCTAATAATAATCTTGCTTCAGCCAAGTTATTTCCTATTCCTGCTAAATGAACCATTTGGCTTCCTAATGTCAAACACAAGTCAATTAAATCTTCTGGTCCATGTCCTTCTAATGTTTCAATAGCTTCTTTTACCTCTAATGCATTCCCGATAGCGTATCCTAAAGGTTGGCTCATATCAGAAATAACAGCCATCGTTTGACGCCCAACTAAATTTCCGATTTTTACCATGGCATGCGCTAATTCTCTTGCATCTTCTTCTGTCTTCATAAATGCACCAGCACCGATTTTCACGTCTAAAACAATCGCATCTGCTCCGGCTGCTATTTTTTTACTCATAATTGAACTTGCTATCAACGGAATAGATTCCACCGTTCCTGTAACATCACGTAAAGCATATAATTTTTTATCAGCTGGGGTTAAATTGCCAGATTGACCCACTACTGCTACTTTATTTTTGTTTACTAAATCAATAAATTTCTCTTGTGTCAATTCAACAGTAAACCCTGGAATAGCTTCTAATTTATCAATTGTTCCACCAGTATGTCCTAACCCGCGCCCACTCATTTTCGCAATAGGTACTCCTAAACTAGCTACTAACGGTGCTAATACTAACGTTGTTGTATCACCCACTCCGCCTGTTGAATGCTTATCAACTTTTACACCATGAATAGCAGATAAATCAATTTTTTCACCTGAATTTACCATACTCATCGTTAAATCACTTCGTTCATGATCATCCATTCCTTGGAAATAAATGGCCATAGCCATAGCACTCATTTGGTAATCAGGAATTTCACCCGTTGTGAATCCTTCTATCATAAAGTTAATTTCTTCTGTTGTTAATGATTTACCATGTTGTTTCTTAGCGATTAAATCCACTATCCGCATATCTGTCTGTCTCCTTTAATTCGTTTTATTCTATTATTTTACCACACTTTACCTTGTTAACGGTTTCAATAATCTAAAATGACAAACTCACTCAGGAATTTACCATCAAATCCTTATAATCCTTACCTAACATCTAAAACTTCTACAGCATTTTCATGTCCTACAATGACTGTATTGACCATATCTAAAAATAAACCGTGTTCAACAACGCCTGTCAGTCCATCTAACCATGTAGCTAACTCATGGGGATTTTCAATGCTCTCTAAATGTAAGTCAATAATGTAATGTCCACCGTCTGTTACATAATTTTTTTTTGATTCGTTCAAACGCAATTCTGGATGAAGATTTTTTGATTCAAACAAACGAAAAAGTTGCTTGTAACCAAACGCTACAATTTCAACCGGTAAAGGAAAGGTGCCAAGTGTTTTCACCATTTTACTATCATCAACAATCCAGATAACTTTTTCGCTATTATTTGCGACTAACTTTTCGAATAATAAGGCTCCACCGCCACCTTTGATACCTTGGTAATTTTCACTTACTTCATCTGAACCATCAATCGTCAAATCAATTTTAGCTACGTCATTTAAGTCGACCAACGGAATATTTAATGTCTCTGCTTGCTCTTTAGTACGAGTAGATGTGGTCACTCCTGTGATAGTCAATCCTTTTTCAACTCTTTTGCCAAGTGCTTCAACTAGATAGTAAGCTGTCGATCCTGTCCCCAACCCAACAACCATTCCGTCTTTAACATACTCTGCAGCTTTTTCTCCAACCATTTGTTTAACATTCATTCTATTTCCTCCTCAATTTCGTCATTTCTTTCTGCAAAAAAATAAACTAATCTGAAAAATAGGTAGACTCTTTATTTATTCAAAATTATTGCTTTCAATTGCTTTCAATTGCTTTCAATTGCTTTCAATTGCTTTCAATAGAAACTATACTAGATGACCTAGCTAATAGTCCCTTATAAATACTCACGCTAGCAATCATCTTTTAGCGAGTTCAACATTATACTCTTTTCTATGCGTTTTATTTTTTGTAGATAAAATTCCTAAAGATAAACATACGGTAAAGATCATCGTTCCAATTAAGATGGCTATTAAGCGCCTATTCTGTTGCCAGACATATTGGGTAGCTAAACCGGCAGTTGCATCGATTCCTACGAACAGTAAACCTTTTTTTACTCTCTTTTTTTTTCACTTTTTTCACTTTTCTGCCTCAATTTTTTTTAAAATACTGTGTCCAACTTTGTTTTTGAAAAGAGGCATTTTAATTAGAGAAATAGTATTTATAGAAAAACCTTCTATGTTATTTTACCATTTTTTTTAGTTAGAATGCAATGTCATCCGTTTATTTTCTTTGAACTGATCTTCCTCATTATTACTATTTATCCTTTTATTATAAACCTGAATTTTTCATAGTATTTTTTTTAGAAGCATTTCTATCACTGTGAGGAAACAAAATTTTAGCGTGCAAATTCATAAAATAGATGGTTAACCACTCTTTTTTTCTTCGCTCTGACTTGTCCATTTAAAAGAAGGGCGTACCGTGATTAACAAGTTTCTCCATTGAGAAACTGAAAAGTAAGGTCCTAATTGATTGTTCCTAGATTCCGATACAATCTATCAATCATTCAAGTTAAAATTTAAAAAACCTACAAGAAAAAAACTGAAGTCGTTTTCTTGTAGGTTTTATTCTTTTGATTTCTGGCTATAGCATTAGCAAACCTTCTTACCCATCAGAATAAGTAGAGCTTCTATTGCTTTATCTTTAGTATTGCTAATCTAGTTGTTTTCTTTTTATTTTGAAAAAGTGATTTCTTCTAGTCCTTCAATATCCACAACAGAAACAGCTGGTGTAGTCTGGGAAATACTATTTCCGTTACGAATAGAATGCAAGACAACAGCCTGTCTTCTTACTGCTTCATAACCACTATCTGCATCTAAAATAATTAAATTTCCTGGTTTGCCAACTTCAATACCGTACTTATCTTGTATATGCATGGCTTTGGCACTATTTGTACTAATCAAATTGAGCGAGTCATTAATTTCATCATACCCCATCATTTGACCTACATGCAGACCCATGTGCACTACTTGTAACATATTGCCAGTTCCTAAAGGATACCAAGGGTCAAAAATATCATCATGTCCAAAAGCGACATTCATTCCAGCAGCTAGTAATTCTTTCACACGAGTTAGTCCTCTTCTTTTCGGATAACTATCAAATCGTCCTTGAAGATGAATGTTCACTAGTGGATTTGAGATGAAATGGATACCGGATAGTTTCAAAATATGAAATAACTTTGAGGTATACGCATCATTATAAGAGCCCATCGCAGTTGTATGGCTAGCAGTAACTTTATCTCCAATACCATATTCATAGGCTCGTGTAGCTAGAACTTCAAGAAAACGAGATTGCTCGTCATCAATTTCATCACAGTGAACATCGATTAAGACATTATATTTTTTAGCTAGTACAAAAATTTGATTGATAGACTCGACACCATATTCACGGGTAAATTCATAATGTGGGATCCCACCTACGACGTCAGCTCCTAATTTTAATGCTTCTTCTAGTAAACCAAGTCCATTAGGATAAGATAAAATTCCTTCTTGTGGAAAGGCTACAAGCTGGATTGTCACATATTCTTTCATTTCTTCACGGAGTTCAATCAGTGCTTTCAGTGCTGTCAACGAAGGATCGGTTACATCTACATGCGTTCGTACGAATTGAATCCCGTTGGCAATTTGCATCTTTAATGCTTTACGTGCTCTGGTTTTCACGTCTTCAATCGTAAGAAATTGTTTTCTTTCTGACCACGTTTGGATGCCCTCAAATAATGTTCCACTTTCATTCCAACGAGGCTCTCCCGCTGTTAAAACTGAATCTAAATGAATGTGTGGTTCAATAAATGGAGCTGAAATAAGTTTGCCTTTGGCATCCACTACATCGTGCCCTTCAGCTTGGCTATCATCAATACTATCTTCGATACGTGTAATCATTCCTTCTTCAATTAAAATATCTTGCTGTTTCTTTTGATCGTAAAGTAATCCATTTTTTATTAACACTAGTTATTCTCCTTTTTTTAAATCGTTTCATTTGTTAAATTGTCCATTTTCAATACAACCTGAGATGGTTTCATAACTTTAACTAAGACTGTATAGCTCGCTATTGCTATGATAATTCCGTTAATAGCTGCAATACCGGGTACATAAAGAGCTGCTAATGAACCCATAGCAGTTGCAAGCAATGCATGAATATTTATGCTTTTAAATTTTTGTGTATCGAAGTGCTTGTATCTCTCTTTATCATAAAGGAAGTAGTCTGCAATTAAAATACCTCCAACTGGCGGAATAAAAGTTCCAAGAGACCCTAGAAAAACTTGAAAGTTGTTGTACAAGAATAGAGAAGATAGAGTTCCAAGAAGACCTAAGATAAGAACAATTTTCTTCTTAGGGTGCTTTGTGATATTAGAAAAACCAAGACTTGCTGTGTATATGGCATTATCATTTGTTGTCCAGATGTTTAATCCTAATACAGCAATGGCTGGGATAATCAACCCTTGTGAAAACATCACTTCTGAAATATCTGATAAACCTGTAACCATTGCTCCAACTGCACCGAATAAAAACATGAGTGAGTTTCCGACAAAGAAAGCTAAGACCGTTGTAAAAACACTGATTTTTTGAGATTTTGCAAAACGAGTGAAATCTGCTGTTGTTGAGCCCCCACTAATAAATGACCCAATTGTTAGTGATATAGCTGTTCCCATTGTTATCGGAGCGGTTGGTGTAAGAGCTAAAATTTCTTTCATCCCACCTGCAGATTGAATGGCCTCTAAGACGGATTTTCCACCTAATAAAGCGATGGCTGGTACGGAAATGAAACTAATCATCGCAAGAGTTTTCATTCCAAAAAAGGCTGAGGTTGTCATAGCGATCCCAGCAATAACAACTAAAAGAGGTATGCTAATGCCTGTCACTTTATGGACTGGAAGAGCAATCATAGCAATCCCTACTCCAAACCAGCCAACTTGTGTGACTCCTAAAAGAAAGGAAACCAGGTAAGAACCTTTTTCTCCAAAAGAATATTTTGCAAGCAAATGTGTTGATAATCCTGTACCTGAACTGATGAAAGCAAGAAAACCTGTGTAAATACCTAGGATAAGATTTCCGATTAATACAGCTATAGCAAAATCTTTAAATGATAATCCGGCTCCAAGAGCTCCACCTGTTAGCATACTAGCAGAAAAAAATGTGAAGCCTAACATAATAAAAAGCATGGACCAAAAACCTTTTTTATCCTCATCCTTTACTATTGCCATTGAATAATCCTTATCTTGCTGAGTGTTTTCCATTGTACTCCTCCTTATTATTCACCAGTACCTGTACATACAAAAAGACCCCTTGTCAAAAAACGACAAGGAGTCTGCGCATACGTACAGCAGTACAACACTGTCTCTAAAGACAGTGCAAACCTTGTCAGCCTCTCTGGACTGATTTTAAAGGTACCGATATTTTATTGTTTTTAATACTATCAGTTTAAGCCAGCTCTGTCAACTTAAACCTTTTTCTTATTTTAAATTTTTTTCAAATCCTCTTACTCTTTAACCAGATGTTTACGCTGCATAAACTAACTCAAATTGAATACACACCACTTCAGTTTTCACAGAAAAATTCCAATGTTGCTTTTTACATTGTTCTTGAAAATAAGTTTGGTATATTTCTCGCCAACCAGATAGTGTCCGGTCTCCTTCGCCTTCTTGATAAGCCAACTCATCTGTCACTTCATCAAATGGCACAATAAATACTTTTAATAGTTGTACTATTCCAATGGCTTGATTGTTGACATCTAAAATAATCGAGTAGCTTCCTTCTTGAGGCAAATATTTCTCTTTTCTTTGATATTCTAATAACAACGTCGTCTTCACAGTTTTTAAGCCTTCTAAAACTAGTGCTGCAGATTGATCGGCTCTATCTTGAGTATCTCCAAAAGTCATCAACTCATAACAATCTGGTAATGTAGGATTTTGAAGTTTAAAATTCTCCCATAATTTTTCTACCGACTCATTTATCATTTCTTCACCTTTACTCCTGTTCCATATTCTGAATAAGCCAACATTCTGTTTATTCAAATACCTTTTTCATTTATTTAATGATTTTTATTTGGATTAGTTAAGTAACATCAAAATGAAGTGTACCATAAGCAAATATAAAATGTTTAGAATCCCCTCTTTTTTTATCCTTTTTATTTACGATGCATTTTAAATTCTAAAAACAAATCATTGTAGATACCGATATAGTTTTTGCCTAAATCGTCATAAACTTCAAGATTTTTTAACGTTTGTGAGTCAGGATAAAATTGCTTATCCTCTATTATTTCTTCCGGCAATTGTTTTTTAGCTTCTTCATTTGGTGTCGAATAACCAATGTATTCAGCATTTTGAGCGGCATTTTCAGGTTTAAGCATGAAGTTGATAAAGGCATACGCTGCTTCTTTATTTTTTGCCGTTTTGGGAATCACAAAATTATCAAACCATAGATTTGAACCTTCTTCTGGAATAACATAATGAAGATTTTCGTTTTCATCTAACATTTCTGCAGCTTCTCCTGAAAAAGTTACCGCAACGGAGCTTTCTTCTTGAATCATGTACATTTTGATTTCATCTGCCACAATAGCCTTAACGTTAGGCGTTAACAGATTTAATTTTTTTACTGCTTCTTCGAGTTCCACTATGTTTTTTGAATTCAATGAATATCCTAAACTATTTAAAGATAAGCCCATTACTTCTCTAGCTCCATCAATTAACATCACATTATTTTTTAATTCCGGATTCCAAAGATCATCCCAATGTCTGATGTCTTTTTCGTTTACAAACTTGTCATTGTAAATAATTCCTAATGTCCCCCAGAAATACGGAATAGAATAAGCATTATTTGGATCGAAGGATTGATTTAAAAATAAGTCGTTTATATTTTCTAAGCCTTTAATTTTACTGTGATCTAATTTAAAAACCATGTCTTCTTTTATCATTCGTTGGATCATGTATTCACTCGGAACAGCCAAATCATAGGCCGTTCCACCCTGCTCAATTTTAGTATACATCGCTTCGTTAGAATCAAACGTTTCATACGATACACGATAATCCGTTTCTTTTTCAAATTTGGTTATCAAATCAGGATCTATATAATCTCCCCAATTGTAAAGATTTAGGGTATTCTCTGATGTAATACCTTGCGATTTGCTTAACTGATCAATCGAAATAGATAAACCTACGCTGACTACTAAAATAGAAACGATGATAGCTAGTAATCTTTTCATCTTATCGTCACCGCCTCAGTTAAAGGTCGCTTTTTATTTTTTTGTTTTTTTGATACATTGTGTTGTTGAATAAAGTAATAGCCGACAACCAATATCAGAGAGAAAAGAAACATCAAAGCACTTAAGGCATTGATTTCTAAACTGACCCCTTGACGAGCTCTAGAGTATATCTCGACGGCTAAGGTTGTAAATCCATTCCCTGTTACGAAAAAAGTTACTGCAAAATCGTCTAGCGAATAGGTAAACGCCATGAAAAAGCCAGCTAGGATACCCGGAGTAATACTTGGTAAAATAACTTTGCTCAGTACTTGCCAGTTACTTGCTCCCAAATCACGAGCTGCCATAATCATAGTATCATTCATTTCTTTCAACTTAGGTAAGATCATCAAGACAACAATTGGGATACTAAACGCGATATGCGAAAGCAAAACTGAGGCAAATCCTAAACTGAAACCAATAAAAGTAAATAAAATTAGAAAACTAGCACCGATAATAACATCTGGTGATACCATTAGAATGTTGTTTAAACTAAGTAATGTCGTGCGGGTTTGTCTTTTTTTTGTATAATAAATAGCTAACGCCCCAAATGTTCCAATACTCGTTGCAACCAATGAAGAAAGTAACGCAACTAACAAGGTATTCAAAACAATCGTAATTAAACGAGTGTCTTTAAATACAGCTAGATAATTGTCCCACGTAAACCCTTCAAAACTAGTCATTGTTCCTCCTGCATTAAATGAATAGAAAATAAGATAAAAAATAGGGGCGTACAGAACAATAAAGACCGCTATCAAATAAAGATTAGACCATTTAAAACGCTTCTTTTTCATTTATGTACCCTCACTTTCTTTTTCTTTTCACCTGTCAGCAACATAATAAGCAACATGGCTACAATCAAGACAACTCCGATTGTTGAACCCATACCCCAATCTTGCGTGACAAGAAAATGTTGTTCGATAGCTGTTCCTAAAGTAATCACTCGATTCCCACCAATTAAACGGGTTAACATAAATAACGATAACGATGGAATAAATACTGCTTGAACCCCACTTTTAACACCATTTAATGTTAAAGGGAAAATCACTCTTCGGAAAGTTTCGATACTATTTGCCCCTAAATCACGACTTGCACGCTCATACGAAGGATTTAATTTTTCCAATGCATTAAATATGGGCAAAATCATAAATGGAATTTCAATATAGGTCGCCACTAACAGAAAACTAACATCCGTAAATAAGATTTGTTGCCTACCAATTCCAATAAACATTAAAAAATCATTTACCGAACCATTAATACTAAAGATACCAATGAAAGCATAAGCTTTTAGCAACAAATTTATCCATGTTGGCAAAATAATTAACAAGAGCCATAATTGCTTGTGCTTCGTTTTATTTAGTAAATAAGCTGTCGGGTAGCTAATAAGCAATGTTAAAATGGTTATTACAAAAGCGTACCATACTGAATTCAACGTCATCCTCAAGTAAGTGCCAGATTCAAAAAAAGTTTGGTAATTTGTTAACGTGAACTGACCTCCAACTGTAAAAAATGACTGATAAAAAATCAACAGTAAAGGAGCTGCGACAAAAAATAGTAGCCACAAACTATAGGGTATAAAATAAAAAAATTTTGATTGTTTCGTCACTTTATTATCCTCCTTACTCCTCTTCGTAACTTTCCAGACGTGCATCAAAGTCTTGCTCTGATTCTCCAAAACGCATAACGTGTATATCTTCAGGCTCAAAGTACAGCCCGACTTCGCTTCCAACTTTCGCTTTCTTGGTTGAATGTACCATCCATTCATTTCGCTCACAGTCATGTCCGATAATCTCATAATGGACACCCCTAAAGAGCTGTGTGTCAACTTTAATAGCAATTTTCCCTTGCTCAACCGTCGTTAACACTAAATCTTCTGGACGCAAAACAACTTCGACCTTCTCATTAAGTTTCATTCCTGCATCTACACACTCGAGTGAATGGCCAACAATAGAAACTTTATAATCTTCAAGCATCTGCCCTTTAACGATGTTGCTTTTTCCGATGAAATCAGCCACATATCGATTAATAGGTTCATCGTATACATCGACAGGTGTCCCACTTTGAACAATTTCTCCGTCTTTCATCACAAAAATTTCATCACTCATTGCTAAAGCTTCTTCTTGATCATGTGTTACGAAAACGAATGTAATTCCTAATCGACGTTGCAATTCACGCAACTCATATTGCATATCTGTTCTCAGCTTTAAGTCCAATGCGGATAAAGGTTCATCTAGCAATAATACTTCTGGTTCATTAACCAAAGCACGAGCAATCGCTACACGTTGGCGTTGGCCACCTGACATCTCACTGATATCACGATCTTCATAATTTGACAAACGGACCAGTTTCAATACATTTCCTACTTTTTCTTTGATGGTCTTTTTGTCCATCTTTTTAATACGTAATCCGAAAGCAATATTTTCATAAACATTCATATGCGGAAACAAAGCATAATCTTGAAAAACGGTATTCACTTTGCGTTCATTGGCTGGTAAATCGTTTACTACTTTTCCATCTAAAGTGATGGTTCCTTCATTCGCTTCAGTGAATCCAGCAATCAAGCGTAAAATGGTTGTCTTTCCACAACCTGACGGACCTAATAATGTATAAAATTTACCTTGTTCAATTTCAAAGTTTATATTTTTTAGAACAGGCTCATCATTATCGTATTGTTTTTTTACCTGTTCAAAGCGGATAATTATATTTTCTGTCATTTTTGGTACTCCTCTTTCATCTGATCGACTTATTTTTTATAATGATTTAGCTATTACAGATAAGAATCCGTCACGACCATTAATAACATACTTTTCCCTTGGAATTTATTCACTATTTTATGTTGTTGAGTAGCGTGAAAGTAAATAGATTCTCCTTTTTTTGCAACGTATCTTTTTGATCCAATTTCTACAGAAACTTCGCCTTCTTTAACAAAAGCAAACGTTTCAGCAAGGGAGGGACCAAAATCTTTAAATTCACCTGCTTGGTTAAGCGTTAAAAAAATTGGCTCCATCTCATTTTCATTCGCCTCTGGAACCAACCATTCAATCTTATATCCTTTTTCTAAATCTTCAAAACGAGTAATATGATCTCTTCGGTACACAACCCGTTGCTCCATGTCTTGCTTATCAAAGAAGTCTTTAGGGTCACATCCCAATACTTCTAAAATATCAAAGAAAACATCCATTGAAGGCATGCTAAGATCTCGTTCCAGTTGAGAAATATAACCTTTACTTACATCGGTTCGTTCGCCTAGTTCTTCTTGAGTAAAATTTTTTTGAATACGTAAATTTTTAATTCGCTTACCGATTTCCATTTTTATAGCTCCTTAAGAGTTATTTCTAAAAGATTTAAGTATGTAGCAACAAGTTCATCTATAGTAAACAATAAGTTTACTCATACCTTCTAATTATAATTTTTATCGGACTAAAAGCAATAAAAAAATCAAAAACAGAAAATAAATTCTGTTTTTGATTTTTCGAACTATTTTTTATCAAATAAGATTTTCTCCAATGATTCGAACCTCTGTTATAAGTTCAACACCCGAATTTTCTAAGATAATCTTTTGGACATGTGCGATTAATTCTATATAGTCCGTTGCTGTAGCCTGATTGATGTTTACAATAAAACCGGCGTGCTTCTCTGAAATTTGAGCGCCTCCCCAAGTTTTACCTTGTAATCCAGCCTCCTGGATTAATTTCCCTGTAAAATAGCCTGTTGGCCGTTTAAATACACTTCCGCAAGAAGGGTATTCTAAGGGTTGTTTAGACTCTCGTAAGAAAGTTAATTCCAACATACGTGCTTCTATTTCAGAAGTTTCCCCTTTTTCTAAGTGAAACTCAACTTCTAAAACGATATCTCTCGTATCTTGTATCGAACTGTGGCGATAGCGGAAATCAAGGTCTTTATTTTTTAATTCTTTTACCTCTCCTAAACGAGTCAAAATAGTAACCTCATGAATGACTTCGCTAACCTCGCCTCCGTAAGCTCCAGCATTCATAAATACGGCTCCCCCAATGCTACCAGGAATACCACAAGCAAATTCTAAACCTGTTAATTCAGCATTTAATGCGGCATAGGAGGTGTCAATCAAACGTGCGCCACTTTGCGCAATAATGCGATTTTTAGAAATAGAAATATCATTCATTTCAGTTAAGACCATAACCACCCCATGGATGCCACCATCTTTTACAATTAAATTGCTAGCATTCCCTAAAACTGTTAATGCCAACTCATTCTTGTTAATCCATTCCACTAACTCAACAACCTCAGATTTTTCTTGAGGCAATACTAATATATCTGCTGGTCCGCCTGTTTTTGTATAAGTGTAAAGAGACAATGGTTCTTTTTCTTTTATTATTGAATTAGGAAACTGTTCTTTCATTTTTGTTATTAGCATTGCATAATGACCCTCTCAAAGTTAATTTACTACTCAATATTCTAACATGCCAACCAGTCATTTGAACAGCTTTTGTGCCTATTCTCACGCTAATTTCAGATTTTTAACTCAACTAATTAAAATAACTTTAGCTTTCTTTTCTTTTATTGCTTTTTTCACAGTATTATCCTGAACTATTCAGAGTATTTTTTTACATAAGTTTTTTTACCTTCTTATTAAAGAAATAGGATTTCAGCATATACTTACATAGAGTATATGCTGCTTTTCCTTCTTCGCTATGACACTAATTAGATATAGCCGATTCGCTTATTGTATCTTATTCAAGAAAATAGACAAGATTCAAAAAAATTCTTTCCAACTTGTCCATCCTAGTATCAAAATAGACACCTTGAGATAGTTTCCATCTAAACTTGTCTAAAAAAACAAGCATGGAGAAATCGTGGTCAAAATGACACCGACTTCTCCATCCGAAAGAACACACTACCGAGACTTGTAAGCTTCACAACTGTTCACCAAATAATGATTCGGGATTTATGCTAGTATCAAACTCATCCTAAACGAGTCCATCAAAAAATAGTGGCACACTAACTATTTAGTATCGGTTTCGAGAATAAAGGTGATTATTCAGGCTTATTTTAACTTATTAAGATAATCGTAACGTTCAAATATTTCAGACTCTGCTATCCCTACTATAATGTCATTACTCTGCATAATGTAATCTGGTCCGAATGAAACATCTAACTTTCTTTCTATTTTTTTTCTGATGCCAATAACATTCATTTCATAGCGTTTACGCAAATCTAGTTCTTCTAAAGAATGGCCAACCCATTTGATTGGTGGGAAAAATTCAATTACAGCATATTGATCATCTAAGTCAACAATGTCAGTTATATGACGTCTTAATAAGTTTTTGGCTACTCTTGTTCCCATTTCTTTTTCTGGGCGAACAACTGTTGTTGCTCCGACAGCCATTAAAACTTCCATAAACATTTTATTTTTTGCTTTAGCAACAATCCTATCAATATTCATTTTTTTACAATTCATTACTGCTAGGACGCTAGCTTCAAGACTAGTTCCTGTTGCTACAACGACAACATCACAATTCTCAAGTCCTATATTTTTTAGAAACTCTAAGTCTGTGATATCTCCTTGGATAGCTTCTGTAACAAAAGGCTCTACTCGATCTACATTGCTTACATCTAAATCGACAGCAATCACTTCACAATCAAACTCACTTAATTCTTTAGCAATTGAAGAACCAAATATACCTAAACCCAATACACCAACTGTTTTTGTTGCCATTTTAAGATCTCCCCTATCCAATTAAAATATTTGTTTTAGCGTAGACTCTTTCTTTTCCTTTTCCTTTTCGTTTTCTTCTGACAAGACTTAAGAAAATCGTAATTGGGCCTATCCGTCCAATAAACATAAATACCATTAAAACGGTCTGACCTATTCGCGATAATTCTGGCGTTAAATTAGCGCTTATACCAACCGTTCCCAATGCTGAGACTGCCTCAAATAGCAACATTATAAAGGACTGCTCTTCAACAATTAATAAAATACTAAAGCCAGTCATCAAACAAGCAAAAAAAGTGAAGACCACTACGATTGCTCTACGAATCGTTTCGACCGGGATAGAGTGACTTGCATAATTAATGCTATTCTGACCTCTTATTTCATTTATGACTAATAAGATTACCAATGCAAATGTTGTTGTTTTTATCCCACCGGCTGTCCCCCCTGGGGAACCTCCGATAAACATCAGAAAGATGGAGAATAATAACGAAAATGGTAGAACAGTCGCATAATCAATTGTTGCAAAACCAGCTGTTCTCATCGTAACAGATTGGAAAAAGGAAACCATTACTTTTTGAGGGATGGTATAATTTCCAATTGAAGAAGTATTATTCCATTCCACTGCCATAAACATGATTGTTCCTGTTAGTAACAAAATAGATGATACATTAACGGCTAAGCGCGTATGAGGTCTTAGCAAGCGGTACATTTTTTTAAATCCTAATTTTTTTTTATTTTTAATAACTGAATACATATTAGAGGTGACATCGAACCAAACAGAAAAACCAATTCCACCTAAGATAATCAATGTAGCAATAACGAAGTTTACTAAAGGATCTTGAACATAATTCTGAAGGCTAACTGCTCCCATATTATCAAATCCAGCATTACAAAAACCTGAAACCGCTAAAAATAAAGAGGTGAATAAGCCTTTAGCCCACCCAAAATCAGGAACAAAACGGAACGACAGTAAAAACATTCCTACTCCTTCAATGACTAAAGTATATTTAAATATCGACAATACGTAAGTTTTGAAATCACCCAATTTATCTCGATTTAAAGCCTCTTTAACGGCCATAGCATCTGTATAACTAATTTTTTTCCCAAATCTAATCAAAATAGTAGCAATGATTGTCATTAGCCCTAGTCCACCTATTTGCATCAGTATGATACTAATTACTTGCCCAAAAATAGTATACGATTCTGCCACCGAAGTAGTAGCTAATCCTGTAACACTCGTTAAGGACACAGCAGTAAATAAGTTATCAAAGTAGGTATTTTGTGAAGTCGCTGCCGTACTAATAGGCAAACTCAATAATAATGAACCAATGAAAATAACTAAAGCAAAACTGAAAGCTATCCGGGTTGATATCGATAGTTTTCTAAATTTATCTGATAACATAAAGGCAACCTCTTTCTCAAAAAACTTAGACGCACAAATGTATTATAGACTCATCAAATGAAAAGTAAAGCCTATTATTAAATTTATGATAACAGAAAATCTATTCTACTGAAAATTATTTTTTCTGTGTTATTTCTCTACTAAATAATAAGGTGTTTTTTTGTATTTCCTTAGATGGCCTTCTTCATTTATTTTCAACAATTTTATCACACAGTTGATGGGATATTAAAGTCGATTGAGTCGAGACTGGGTTCTCACCCGACTCAACAGCGGCCAAGAATAATCGGATTAGTGGTGCAAAACCTCTTTTTTCAAGCGTCGGCTCCCAGTCGCCAAAGGATTGAATAAGCTGTGCACCATTAGCATCACTTTGGTATTCCGCTAAATTAATGACTCGGTGCATCCCAGTAGGCGAATGAACCTCAACAGATTCACGGTTAGCTCCAGAAACATAATTCATTGACGCTACGCAAGTGGTATTTTTAGTTGTTAAATGAACCACACAATTGTTTAAATTCCCATCTTTTTCATTCACACTAAAAGACATATCGGTGATTGGGTCATCTAATAGGTATAAAGCTGTATCTAATACATGAATAAACATGTCATAAATGGCAAACTTTACCGTTCCTGTACTATTTGGTTTTGTTTTTTGAATAAACACCATATTTTTATCTGGGACAGCTTTTAGTTTTTGGATCATTGGAGCAAATCGTCGATTGAATCCTGCTGTAAGCAATACGTTTTTTTGTTTGGCTAGTTGAATTAATTCTTCTACTTCTTTTAAATTTTCACTTATAGGCTTATCTACATAAACATGGATTCCTTTTTCTATTAATTGTTTAACAATTAGAGCATGTGTATGTGTTGCTGTGTGAACAAAAGCTGCCTCTATGCCACTTTCAATTAGCGCTTCTATAGAATAATGGAGATTAACGTTATTGTATTGGTTTCCAATAACTTGAAGCTTTTCTTGGTTACGGGTATAAAGATGCCACTCCACTTTGCCTTGCATCGCCATATCGATAGGTAAATAAGCTTTTTGTGCAATTCCACCTAATCCAATTATTCCAACTTTTAACATTATTACGCCTCATTTCTTTTCACTATTTGAATGTTTATTAAGAATATTGACTGATTTATAAATAAGTGCTCCACCTAAATGTACTATTTTTGTTCCATCATGTACAATAAAAATGAAAGTTTATTTGAAAGGAGCTCACTACTAATGAAATTTATTTCATGGAATGTAAATGGTCTACGTGCTATTGTAAAAAAAGGATTTATTGATATCTTCGAAGAACTCGATGCAGACTTTTTTTGTTTGCAAGAAACTAAATTGCAAGAAGGTCAAATTGACTTAATATTGCCTGGTTATTATGATTACTGGAACTATGCAGAAAAAAAGGGCTATTCTGGAACGGCTATTTTCACTAAATACGAACCACTAAGTGTCTCTTATGGCATCAACAAGGAAGAACATGATAAACAAGGACGAGTAATCACACTTAGCTATCCTGAATATTATGTCGTTACTTGCTATACTCCCAATTCGCAAAGCAATCTAGCCGGTTTAGACTATCGAATGACATGGGATCGTGATTTCACTGATTATCTAGCTAAACTAGACCGTGAAAAGCCCGTTATTTTTTGCGGGGATTTAAATGTTGCCCACAAAAATAGTGATTTAAAAAACTGGAAAAAAAACCATAAGAGTGCAGGATTTACTGATGAAGAACGAGCTAACTTTACCTCTTTACTTGATAAAGGCTTTCTAGATACTTTTCGTTATTTTTATCCTACAGAAGAAGGCGCTTATTCTTGGTGGAATTATCGTTTCCATGCACGTAAAAATAATGCTGGTTGGAGAATAGATTATTTTTGTATTTCGAAGCGGCTTGAAAATCAATTGGAAAATGTAAAAATTCACTCAGAAATTATGGGTTCTGATCATTGTCCAGTCGAATTAATTTTAAAATAAATAGGTAAAGCATCTTAATCCTACTGAACATAGGTTAGGATGCTTTTTTTGATTAATTGCTTTTATTAATGTCTGAAATCGTGTAGCTACGCGTATCATAACGATGACGACTCCGAGAATATTCGAATGGGCGTCCATCCTTTAAATAAACCACTTGCTCTACTTCTAATACTGGATCATTTACTTTACAATCAAGGTATTCTTGATCATATTTAGATGACTTATCTGCATGAATCTTTCTAAAAGCTCCACCAAAATGCAAGTCCAATTCTTCATGAATATACCGATAAATAGACTGTTCTAAAATCTCTTCCGTTAACCCTACTGCTAAATCAATTGGCATATACGTATGCTCTAATACATAAGGGTTGCCATTAACAATACGCAATCTAATCAAATTATAAACCGGCTGATTTTTTTTTATCATTAAATGTTTCATAATCTCCTCTGATGGAAATTCCACATTAAATTCAATAACTTTACTAGTAACTTTTTGTCCATTCAATTGTTTAGTTAAACCTTCGTATTCATTCACAGCTGAATCTTTTTGATTCAATAGTGCCGTTTTCATTACATACGTCCCGGAACCACGCTGTCGATAAATCAAACCCTCCATTGCAAGGATATCTAAAGCTTTTTTCATCGTCATCCGGCTAACTTCAAATTCTTTTGCTAAGCTTATTTGATCAGGAATAAGCGACTCAATTGGGTACGTCCCTTTTACTATTCTTTTTCTTATTTCATTAGCAATGGTTTCGTATTTTACCATTTGCGCACCTCCTATACATCATGAATATCATACCTCAGATGTCTTAAAAAGACTAGTCTTTTTAACGATGCTTTATTATTATTTTAGCGTTTTCTTTTAATTCATTTTCACTTTCACACAAAAAAACGACCAATCACAAATGATTAGTCGTTTTTTTAGCTTAAGCTCGTTCAGGCTCACTCATTTTTATTTGATTTAAATTAGCGCGATCAACTAATTTCAAGAATGGGAACCAAATTACTCCGATAAGGGCCATATCTATAATTTGAAGCAATCCACCCATAAATGAGCTTGTAGCCATAATACCATTAATAACAACAGGTATTGTCCATGGTACTATTATTCCAGTTGGGATTGGGAATATTCCTGCAGCCATTACAGTATAGTTGAATGCTGTTGTTACTAATGGAGCAAGAATCCAAGGAATAAAAATTGAAGCGTTTAATACTAAAGGCATACCGAAAATCAATGGTTCATTTACGTTAAAGAGTGCAGGTCCTAAAGCTAAGCGACCGATATCTTTATTTTGTCTGCTTTTCATAACAAAAGCTAATAATAAAACAACAATCAACGTACTTCCTGATCCGCCCATACCAACCGTATAAATTTCTATAAATGGTTTCGTTACAATATGTGGTAAAGCTTCACCTGCTTTATAAGCATCAAGGTTTTCTAAAGCTAACGTGTTCCAGATAGGATCCATTACTGAGTTAACAATAATTTGACCATGTAATCCAAAGAACCATAGGAATTGAACTAAGAATACTGCAATCAATGTAGCCGGTAATCCACTACCAAGAGCTGTAAGTGGTTGTTGAATAGCCGTGTAAACAACATCATGTAGGTTTGTATTAAAGAATCCAATAACTACTGCATTAATTAATAAAAAAGTTGTTAATGTAATAATAGCAGGTAATAAGGCTACAAATGAATTTGCAACTGCCGGCGGAACACCATCGGGCATTTTAATGACGATGCCTTTTTTTATAATTCGTGTATAAATTTCTGCTGCAACAAATGCTGCAATCATACCGATAAACATCCCCTTTGCACCTAGACGATCTAGCGCTAACACACCAGTTACTGTTTCTCCTGACTCACTTAACATTGAGAACGGTGTCAAAATCAAGTAAGAAGCTAATGAAACTGCTCCACCAAAAATACCTTCAACATCGTACGATTTACTTAAGTAATATCCGATACCAAACGTGACAAAAATGGTCATAATCGACATCGTTGCGTTTTGTCCATTTCCAAACAAGTTTCCTAAAGTACCTTTTGTTGCATCACTGAAAAATGGCAAGTTATTTAATACAACTACAATTGATCCAAACATAGTGATTGGAAAAGCAAGCATAAATGCATCACGTAAAACTTTAAGGTAACGATTTTCACCCAGTTTTCCAGCAATCGGCATTAATTTTTCGCCTAATTTATCAATAAATCCATTCATTGATATTTCCTCTTTTCTGTGTTTTTTGCTGACTGATAACCGGCCTAGTCTTAATCAGCTGTTCTTATCTTGAAATCGATTACAATTAAAGAATACCATTTATCTTTTTAAATGTCTAGCCTTTTAATTATAATAACTTATCTTTTATATAAATTAAGATAGATACACTTACTTTTTATATTCTGTTAGCTGCCTATTAGATGTTTATTCATTCTAAACAATGAATAAACAACAAAATTCCGATTGAGCATAAACGCAACCGGGATTTTGTTGTCTATTTTAGTTATTGAACTTAAAATCCATTTTGACTTGTCATTTCTTTAAACCAATGACCACTTTTTTTAATCGTTCTTTTTCCTTCTTGAGCTAAATCAACAGCAATGAAACCATAGCGATTCTTATAGGCATTCATCCATGACCAATTATCCATACAAGTCCACATGTGGTACCCTTGTACATTACTTCCCTCTTGAATAGCTTGATGAACAAAGACTAAATGATTTTTGATAAATTCAATGCGGTAATCATCTTCTATTAAACCCTCTTCATTGATGTAACGTTCTTCATTTTCAACGCCCATTCCGTTTTCAGAAATGAAACAACGAATGTTCCCATAATTTTCTCGTAAATTCGTTAATAGATCATAAATTCCTTTTTCGTAAATTTCCCATCCTCGATAAGGATTCATTTTACGTCCTGGCATAATATAATTATCGAAATAATCATCCGGCATTGGATCCTCTGCCAATTTACTAGAAGACTCTTTTGCTTTGATTCTTCTTGGTTGATAGTAATTCACACCTAATAAATCTACGGTATTTTTTTTAATAATCGTTAAATCTCCTGACTCAGTTTCAGGTAGATGATTAATGTCACGCAATAAATCTACTAAGTCTTTTGGAAATTCTCCTTTTACAGCTGAATCAAGAAAAGAGCGATTAAAAAATGCATCTGCAATTGAAGCAGCTTTGACATCTTCAGGATTATTTTCATCACGCGGATAGCTCGGTGTAAGATTTAAAATAATACCAATCTCACCATCAAGTTTCATTTCACGATATTTTTTTATGGCTTTCGCACTTGCAAGAACTTCGTGATAAGCTACTTGAACAGCGTGTTTCATATTCACTTCATTTGGGTAATGGAATTGATAGAGATAACCTCCTTCAACGGGTACAATGGGTTCATTGTGAGTAAACCATTTTTTTACGCGATCGCCAAACAACTCGAAACAAGTCTTGGCGAATAGAGTATACGCCTCTACTGTCTCACGATTTAACCAACCGCCTTTCTCTTGCAGCCACATTGGCATATCAAAATGATACAAGTTTATAAACGGTTCGATATCATTCGCAAGCAACTCATCAATTACTGCATTATAAAAATCGACTCCCACTTGATTTAGTTTTCCCGTTTCATCTGGAAACAATCGACTCCATTGAATAGAGGTTCTAAAGCTATTATGTCCAGTTTGTTTCATTAACTGAATATCTTCTTGATACTTTTTGTAGAAACGAGATGTTTTTTCTGGTCCTACTTGATTAAAAAACTTTTCAGGTTCTGTTTCATACCAATGGTCCCAGATGTTTTGTCCTTTATTGTCACCTTGGTAAATACCTTCCGTTTGCGGACCGCTAGCTGCTGAACCCCACCAAAAATTTTCTGGGAATGGATAATTCATATTTATTCTCTCCTTTTCAATTTACTCCATTTGTTAATTTGTCTATACATTAACTTTAAAACAAGTATACATTTTAACGGAAGCGAATACAAGAAATTGATTGCTTCTTATTTAATCATTTTATAAAAAAGCTAAAAAATAGTGGTTTTAATTGCAATATAAAAAAATAAATTATATACTGTGTAAGAAGAAAAAGGTAAGCTACCTATTTTTATACATAAGGGAGTAACTGGCAGCATTTGCTGTGGCAACATCACCAACAAGTAAATTCGCAAAATTTACTGGTGTTGTCTTAAACGGTGAGACTTATGCACATTGTTTCTGTAAAGAAATAATTCTGCATAAGTCTCTTTTTTTATCATTTTTCTTAAAAAATTTAAGGGGGTATTCTCGTATCGGTTAATGTATACAATCTATTGGGTTTTTTCTAGTATTAAACCGATAAGCCAATATCTAGTCGCAATAGCAAATGATTCACATCATACTTATTAAGGAGTGTCATTTATGGAATATTATCAAAAAGAGCAAAAGATCGTTTTATCAGAATTAAATACTACAACAAATGGGTTAACAGATACGGAAGTTAAAACCCGCCTTGAAAAACATGGTACCAATGAACTGAAATCGGTAAAAAAGGACTCGGTCTTAAAGCTTTTTCTAGAAACATTTAAAGATGCCATGGTTGTTGTCTTATTAATCGTAGCCGTTGTTCAAATTTTAATGGGCTCTGTAGTTGAATCTCTCATTATTTTTGCTGTTTTAATGATTAATTCAATTGTTAGTGTGGTTCAAACAAAAAAAGCTGAGGGATCCTTGGATGCTTTAAAAAATATGTCAGCTCCGATAGCTAAACTCATTCGGAATGGTGAAAAAATAACTATACCCGCAAATGAATTAGTCCCTGGTGATATAGTCGTTTTGGATGCTGGAGACTATGTCCCTGCTGACGGTCGCTTAATTGAAGCTGGATCATTGAAAATTGACGAAGGCATGCTGACTGGTGAATCTGTTCCGGCCGACAAAGATATCACTACACTTTCAAACACTGTCCCTATTGGAGATCGCGCTAACATGGTTCATAGTGGAACATTAGTCGTCTATGGACGTGGTGTATTCGTTATCACTGCCACAGGAAACCAAACTGAAATTGGGCAAGTTGCGAATTTGCTTGAAAATGCAATGACAAAACAGACACCTCTACAGAAAAAACTAGATCAATTTAGCAAACAACTTGGAATTGGTATTTTGATCCTCTCTATTCTCATTTTCGTTATTGAAGCCGCCCGTATTTACTTTGGTGGTACCGCTAATATTAGCGTTGACTTACTAAATGCCTTTATGTTTGCCGTGGCTGTAGCTGTTGCTGCTATTCCTGAAGCGTTACAATCTATTGTTACAATCGTTCTTTCAATGGGCACGAATAAAATGGCTAAGCGTCACGCCATCATCCGTAAATTGCCTGCTGTAGAAACATTAGGTGCAACAAGCGTTATCTGTACAGATAAAACGGGAACATTGACGCAAAATAAAATGACTATTGTTGATTACTTTTTATTAAATGGTCAGTCTTCTCCCTTTAACGACAAACCGGAGACATGGACATTTGACGAAAAACGCCTTATGCAAGTTGCTGTGTTGGCCAATGACTCTACTATCAATGAAACCGGACAAGAATTAGGCGACCCCACTGAAGTCGCTATGGTATCTTTTAGCAACAAAGTAAATCAACCATATGAAGATTTACGAACGCACTATCCACGTGTTGCTGAATTACCTTTTGATTCTGATCGAAAATTGATGTCCACTGTTCATACGATTGACAATGAAGCAGTCATGCTGACTAAAGGTGGACCAGACGTTATTTTTGAACGCAGTACGAAAGTTTTAATAAATGGAGAAGTTCTTCCATTAACTGAAGAACGGTTAAAAATAATAGAAGACAAAAACGAAGCCTTTTCAGATCGTGCATTGCGCGTGCTAGCATTTGCTTATAAACCGATTGCTATTAACCATACTATCCAATTTGAAGATGAAAATGATTTAATTCTAGTTGGTATTATGGCTATGATTGACCCTCCTCGTGAGGCTGTCTACGGAGCTGTTGATGAAGCCAAAAAAGCCGGCATTAAGACCGTTATGATTACAGGTGACCACAAAACGACTGCACAAGCAATCGCACGTGATATTGGAATTTCAAAAGAAGGCGATATTGCTTTAACCGGTCAAGAACTAGACGCGTTAACAGAAGATGAATTAAACGCTCAATTGGAACAAATTTCTGTCTATGCTCGTGTTTCACCTGAAAACAAAATCAGAATTGTACGTGCATGGCAAAATAAAGACAAAGTTTCCGCTATGACTGGTGATGGTGTCAACGATGCACCTGCTCTAAAACAAGCGGATATCGGTATTGCCATGGGTAGTGGAACAGATGTAGCTAAAGATGCTGCTGCTATGGTTTTAACCGATGACAATTTCGTTTCTATCATTAGTGCTGTTGAAGTAGGACGTAACGTCTATGACAACATCAAAAAGGCTATTGCTTATCTATTCGCTGGCAATCTAGGAGCCATTATTGCTATTATCGTCGCGTTAATAATGAACTGGGTCAATCCATTCACTGCTTTACAACTCTTATTCATTAATCTAGTCAACGACTCTGTTCCAGCGATTGCATTAGGTATGGAAAAAGGTGAACCGGACGTTATGTTGCGTAAACCAAGAGATCCGAACGAAGGTATTTTTGCCGGACAAACACTTATTTCTGTTCTTTATCGGGGAACACTTATCGGTATTGCTGTTATTATCTCTCAATACATCGGGTTAGGATACTCGAATGAAATGAGTGTCGCAATGGCCTTTACGACTTTAATATTAGCACGTACCTTGCAAACGTTCCCTGCTCGTTCTAATTCACAAACTTCTATTGGAGCAGGATTCTTTTCTAATATATACGTTATCCTTGCTGTTATTTTTTGTTTTACTTTATATGGCTTAACTGTTATTCCTGGTATTCGCGGATTTTTCGCTATCCCTACTGATTTTGGTTGGGTTCAATGGGGAATTTCAGCTGGATTAGCTGTTGGAGCAGTCATTTTAATGGAATTGACTAAACTAGTTATTCGTAAAAGAGCTTAATAAAAAAAGAAGCCTTGTTGCAGTTGGGAAAAAGTGTCTAACTTCTTTTCCAACTAACAAGGACTTCTTTTTTATCTTTATCGTGTTGCACCGGAAATTAGCCTTTTTAACTAAAAACGATTATACTATTAAATGACTATCCGTTTGAGGAGGTAAATAATGAATTTTGTTGCATTAGATTTTGAAACAGCAAACCACCAACGTCACAGCGCTTGCTCTGTTGCGTTAACTATTGTTAAAAATAGTCGTATTGTTGATCATTACTATACATTAATTAAACCAGAAACAGAGTTCTTTTGGCGAAACATCCAAGTGCATGGCATCCATCCAGAAGACGTTCGTCATGCACCTAGCTTTGCTCGTGTTTGGGAAGACATTAAACCTTGTTTTAAAGAAAACAAGTTAATTGTTGCTCATAACCTCCCATTCGATCGAGGTGTTTTACAAGGAACTCTTGATTATTACCAGATTGAACAACCCCATTTCCAGACACTTTGCACTGTTCAATCCAGTCGTAAACTCCTTACTGAACTTCCTAATCATAAATTAAACACTGTCTCTGCTCATTTAGGCATTAAATTAGAAAATCACCATCATGCTTTGGATGATAGCAACGCGAGTGCTGAAATTCTACTCTATTTAGAAAATCATTTCGGTACCGATCCTCTAAAAAAACTTGTTAAACACATTTAATCCAAAAATCAACTACCTTATAGATCCGTCGCTGTTTTAAACTGTCGATGGTTCTATTTTTTTTACTGATTTTTAAAAAAGTTATTGAGTAACTCATTGTAGTGTTGCCCAACTGCGTTAAACATGAGGTCTCTTTCCATTAAGTCTTCTCCTGATGGTTGAAGGTTAACTTGTAGATACTCTGTAGGTAAATCTTCTGGAATAAACTTAGCCCATTCGACAATTGAAATCCCTTCTCCTTCAAAATATTCTTCTAACCCCAAATCCGTACCACCCGTTTCTTCTAAGCGATAAACATCCATGTGATAAAGTGGTAATCTGCCGTCTAAGTATTCACGAATGATGGTATAAGTTGGACTTTTAACGACCCTTTTAATTCCTAAACCAGTCGCTAAACCTTTAGTAAAGGTCGTTTTCCCTGCTCCCAAATCTCCTTCTAAAAGAATCAAATCGCCAGGTTCTAACCATTTTGCTAATTCAGCTGCAAGTTTTTTTGTTTCTAATTCATTGTTTGCATGAAGTTTTTCCAACCTAATCCCTCTTATCTATGTGTTTTCTTTTCTTATTGTCGTATCTCTATCATTGTAATGGATGAATCTTAAAAAAGCGAAAACATTCCACTAAAAAGCTGCTATTATTTAGCATTTAATGGAATGTTCTTTTAATTCAGTTCATCTAGTAATCATTTACTACAAACCGTAATTCTTCTGCCTTCAAAAGCTCTATTTTCAATTTCATCAACTACTGCAATGGCATAATCTGCATAACTAATTTCACTCTGTCCTAAATGATTGGTCAAAAGAAAGTCCGTTCCTAGCTGATAACCACCTGTTCGAGTACCCTTTGGTACAAAAAACTTTGAAGGGCTTATATAAGTCCAGTTTACATCTGTCGTATCTTCCAATGTTTCTAACGCTTTTTCCATATTATAAGCGGTGGGTTTTGAGATACTAGGAAAATCTTCAGTCTCAGATAGGTGCATGCCTGTTTCTCTATCTACGATCAAGCTGCCTGATCCACCTACCACGATTAATCGTGGTTTCTTATGTCCTTTTAATACAGAAATAAGGTGTTCGATACTTTTTTGATGAAGTTCTTCTCGTCCTTGAGCTGATTTAAAAGCATCCACTACTACATCTAATCCATCGATATCCGTGTACGCCAAATCAAATAAGTCTTTTTCTACTACTTCCCAGTCTTGTTCTTCCAATTTACGAGCATTTCTGACAAGCGGAACGACTAAATGACTTCTGTCAAGAGCTTCTGCAGTGATACAAGAACCTGATTTTCCTGTAGCACCTATGATTCCTATTCTCATAATAATTGCCTCCTTCATTTCTTTTCTAATTCTATTATAAAGAATCTCCATTCGTAAGCGCAAACATTCTCACTTAAGTTACATACAACGCTTATTAAATAATTCTTAAGTACATAAAAAAGCAAAGCCATTGAAAGACTTTGCTCTTAAAGAATAGATTATTCGTTCATTAAGCTTTGTGTAGCTGTAATGATTGCTAGTTTATATACGTCTTCTTCATTACACCCACGCGAAAGGTCAGAAATGGGTTTGTTTAATCCTTGTAAAATTGGTCCAATAGCTTCAAAGTTGCCGAAACGTTGGGCAATTTTGTAGCCGATATTTCCTGATTGTAATTCTGGGAAAACAAATACAGTCGCTTGTCCAGCAACTTTAGAATCAGGTGATTTTTGTTTTGCTACAGATGCAACGTATGCCGCATCAAATTGTAACTCACCATCTATTTCATAATGAGGAGCCAATTCTTGAGCAATTTTGGTAGCCTCTGCAACTTTAGTTGCTTCTTCTGCGCTAGCTGACCCTTTAGTTGAAAAGCTCAACATCGCAACTTTAGGAGCGATACCAAATAATTCAGCTGTTTTTGCACTTTCAACAGCAATTTCTGCTAATTCTTGAGCATTAGGATTAACATTAATGGCACAATCTGAGAATAAATATTTTTCATTATCACGTCCACGTAACATAATGAACGCACCACTTGTACGACTAACACCAGGTTTTGTTTTGATGATTTGTAATGCTGGACGTACTGTATCACCAGTAGAATGGATTGAACCACTAACTAATCCATCAACTTTATCCATGTACGTTAGCATAGTACCGAAATAAGTTTCGTCTTTAACCATTTCTCTTGCTTGTTCAGGAGTCACTTTTCCTTTACGACGATCTACAAAAGCTGTAATCATTTCTTCAGTAGCTTCATAATTATTAGGGTCAATAATTTCGATGTTGTCTACATTAAATCCACGCTTCTTAGCAACTTTTTTAATTTCATCTGGGTTACCAAGTAAGACTGGTTGAATGAGTTCTTCTGCTTGTAAACGCACAACTGCTCCAATAATACGAGGTTCTGTTCCTTCTGGAAAAACAATACGAATATTCTTTCTTACAATATTAAATTTTAAACTATCAAATAATTCCACGTTAATTCCCTCCACTTTGTGTGTTTTTTCACTTCTTACCTATCATACTATTTCTCAACAGGAAATAACAGTTTTTTCACTCTGTTTCTCAAGAAAACACCTTATTTAATTGAATTCCTCATAATCTATTCATTTAAACTAGTACAGTTCCAATCATTTCAATTGTTCTGTTTCAAACTCAGACTTCATCTGGGAGTTGCCAGTTAATCGGATCTTGTTTCATTTTTTTTAATGCTTCGTTTGCTTTTGAAAAAGGCTTCGATCCAAAAAAACCACGATACGCTGATAGAGGGCTTGGATGTGGAGCGGTTAAGACTATATGCTTATCTTCATTAATTAGATTTCTTTTCTTTATAGACGGTTTTCCCCATAAAAGAAAAACGATTGGCTCTTCACGTTCATTTAACGCTTTTATAACTTGATCAGTAACCTCTTCCCAGCCTTTTTTCCGATGAGAATGAGCTTCCCCTTTACGAACAGTCAAAACAGTGTTCAATAACAGCACCCCTTGATCTGCCCACGATTTTAAGTATCCATGGTTAACTGGCATATAACCTAAATCCGCTTCGAGTTCTTTATAGATATTTACTAAAGAGGGAGGCGTTTTGACACCAGGATTTACAGAAAAACTAAGACCATGAGCTTGATTAGGTCCGTGATAAGGATCTTGCCCCAATATAACTACTCGGACTTTATGATAAGGTGTCCATTCAAACGCTTGCCAGATGTGAGTTTTTTCCGGATAAATTGTTTGATCCCGATATTCTTCTGCCAAAAATAATGCTAATTTTTTATATGTTGAGTCTAAATTGGGCTGATTTAAAATTGGTGCCCAATCATTTTTAATTGATATCGACACATCTTAGCCTTCTCTCATTGATTCTGCTTTAGTCTGTATCGTACTAAATTTTGCCTTTTCACACAAGTATTTTAGTTAGCCTTCTCATTCACGATTAACTTAAAAATAATAGGTATGGATACTTTTTTCATCGAATAAATGGTAAACTAAATTAGGATAAAACGGAAATTAGGAGGAAATTTAATCATGATTAAACTCATTGCGTCAGATATGGATGGAACTCTATTAAATGAAAAAATGGTTATCTCAGAAATTAATGCTAAAGCTATCTTGGCTGCTCAAGAAAACGGGGTTCATTTTATGGTCGCTACTGGACGAGGGTATACGGAAGCTAAACCTCTCCTCGAAGAAGTTGGCATCTCTTGCCCAATAATTACACTTAATGGTGCACAGGTGTATAATGAAAAAGGCGAAGTCATCGAAAATATTGGTGTAAGTAAAAAAACGGTGCAAACTATTTTGGAAAAAATCAACGAATTAGGTCTCTATTGTGAAATGACGACTTCCCAAGGAATTTATTCAGATAATAAAGCTAAACGTATCGAAGCCGTTGCTTCATTAATTTATAAGACTAACCCAGATACAACTTTTAAAATGTCTGTTGTCTTAGCTGCCGCTCGTTTAGAAATCATGAATATCAATTATGTTGCTGATTATAAAGAACTGCTAGATAATGATGCTGTTGAAATTTTGAAAATCATTACATTTAGTGAAGCGGGACCCAAAGTTCTTGAACCACTAGCTGAAAAATTAGGAGCAACGGGTGAGTTAGCAATCACTGCTTCTTTTGTTAATAACATTGAGATTAACGATATTAAAGCACAAAAAGGCTTAGCATTAGCCCGGGCAGCAGAAGTATTAGGAATTCCTACTGATGACATTATGGCTCTTGGCGACAATTTTAACGATGTGTCCATGTTAAAAGTAGCGGGTTACAGCGTGGCTGTTGAAAATGCAGAAGATGGTGTAAAAGCACATGCCAAGTATTTAACATCTGCTAATAGTGAAAACGGTGTGGCTCAGTCTATTCTATTAGCACTCAATGATGAGATGGCTAAACAACTCGTGTGATAATTAGTTAGTTGATAAAATAGTATAAAACAGTATAATAAGATTACTTATCATGACTTAGTATCAAAGGGTCATTGAATTTCAGGAGGAATAAGAATGATAGACATTAAAAGAACCTTAACAATCGCAGGCAGTGACTCAAGCGGTGGTGCTGGAATACAAGCAGACCTTAAAACATTTTCTGAATACGGTACTTATGGGCTATCTGCTTTAACAGCAATTGCTACAATGGATCCTGACAACAACTGGAGTCATGGCGTAACAACTATTGATATTCCAGTAATAGAAGCTCAATTGAAAACAATTTTCGCAAGCGATCATAAAATTGCGGCTATGAAAACCGGGATGTTACCAAGCGTAGAAATTATCAACGTCGTTGCCAAAGCTATAAAAGATAACCATTTGGAAAATATTGTTATTGATCCAGTAATGATTTGCAAAGGCGACGATGAAGTTTTAAATCCAGAAAATGCTAATGCGTTACGTGATGTATTAACACCCTTAGCAACAGTGGTTACTCCTAACTTATTTGAAGCTGGTAAACTATCTGGTCTAGGAATTTTAACTACTCTAGAGGACATGAAAAAAGCAGCTGTAAAGATTCATGGACTTGGAGCAAAAAATGTTGTGATCAAAGGTGGAAAAGCTTTAGCCGGCGATAAAGCGATTGATTTATTTTATGATGGTTCAACATTTACTGTATTAGAAAGCGAAAAAATGATTCCTGCTTACAATCATGGTGCAGGCTGTACTTTTGCCGCAGCCATAACAGCTGGTCTAGCGCAAGGTTTAAGCGTTGAAGAATCTATTCTGAAAGCAAAAGATTTTGTTACAGAAGCCATTCGTAATGGATTCCAATACAATCAATATATCGGCTCTGTTTTCCACAGTGGCTACCGTTTGTCTAAACAAGAAACTATCTAACTAAGTATTCTATCAACCGCCTTCACTCTAACTAGCGGTTGATAGAATTTTTTTATTTCCTGAATCATTTATAGCATTTTTTACATCACTATTTTCAAACTATTGAAGATATAAGTTTTTAGCGTAGAAACTTATACCGTTTATTCTTAACTCTTCTTTGCTACGCACCCTGATTTGATAATACCGGTTATCTTATCTTACGAAAATGGATAAGTCTAAGAAACTTTCTTTCCAACTTGTCCATTCCAGTAAAAATAGCGCTACACTACCCATTTAGCAGACCATTTAGTAGGTTTCTAGAAAAGCGATGAATGATCCAAAATCCATTCTTTTTTTAGCTTCTATCCTAAAGCACATTTTTTTATATGAAGTAATTATTTTTGAGCTAAAAGGGCGTTTTAGGGGTTTTTTTGAGGTTACTTTTAAATCCGTTCTCCTTATCACTTATAACTAAAAGGTAACGATTCACCTTTCTCTTTCGTTATCTTTTTAGAACGAATGAATAAGGAAAGGAGAGTTTTAATGGGAACAAGTTCAGAATGGCTGTCTGTAATTGTGGAAGTTATCGGTAATCTTGGGTTTCCTATCTTTGTAGCTTGGTTTCTTTTACAGCGAATGGAAAATAAGTTAGATGAATTAGTCAAAGCAATCCAAGATTTAAATCAGGTCTTTAATAATACAAACAGATAATAATCAAAGAGTTTGACCTATTACTTATGTGTTCTTTTCAGCAGATAAGTCGTAGGCCCGACTCTTTTTTTCATTTCTTGTAAGTGAACTATTTTTTAACCTCTTCGTTTTTTGACATTTTTTTGTTATAATTAAGAAGAAAGAAAAAGAAATAGTTCCATTTGTTCCTATAAAAACAGTTAAATACTAAATTGAGGTGAGTAAAATGATTCATCTTTATATGAAACAAGACTATGTATCCATAAAAAACAGAATAATCGTTACCGATGGAACAGGTAAAGATGTTTATCTTATTGTTGGTAAATGGGGTCGGATTGGCGATGGCCTTTCATTATATGCCATGGATGGCAATTTATTGGTTGAAGTAAAACAAACTATTTTATCGGTATTCCCTAAATTTGATTTGTTTGTTGCTGGTAATAAAGTAGCTACCATCACAAAATACCAGGGAATAAATGGGCCTTATTTCAAAGTTAGTCATTTAAAATGGGTTATAAAAGGTGATTTTGACAACAACCACTATTGGATTAAGCGCGGACAAGAAACAATAATGGAGATGGAAAAAGCCTACTTACCTTATGGTGATTTTTATTCTTTAGCTATTAATCAGCAAAAGAATGTTCCTGTTTGTTCGTGTATCGCAGTCATTGTCGATCATCTAACGTTAACAAGAATGCCGGTTAAAACAAAACGACTAAAAGAACAGTCCATTCAATTCATCTAAATTATTTTAATAAAAAGGAGGGAGAGGGATTTTTTCCCACTCCCTCTTCCCGTATGTTGCACTTCTTTTTATTTCAAAGTGTACTGCATGTAATGATAACGATGCCCGCTTATCACTCGTTCTCCAATTTTCTGATAACCCATTTTTTCATATAATTGTTTAGCTGGCCCATTTTCCTCATCACAATTCAACCCAATGATGGGTTCATTTTGTTCTTCAGCAAAATCAGGAAGTGCAGATAATAGTTCTACTGCAACACCTTGTCTGCGAAATGTTGGTTCTGTTACGAGAATATCTAGATACCATTCCCCAGATTGGGTCTCTTCATCTGTAAATAACAAGCTGTTCTCAAGATATAATTCCCCCATTATTTTGGTTAATGGTTGATCAATAAAGGGTTCTAATTCACCTTTATATCCGTAACTAACACCCGCTATTTGGTTGTTACGAATACAAACAATCCCTCTACGATAACTGTAACGATAATCTTCATCTAGCATAGCTTCTTGCATCAACCTTTTTAGTTGTTTTTCAGGTAATTCCTTCAATATTGGCAATTCCATATCTTTTAGCACAATCCAAATTAATTCACATAATTCTTTTGTATCTTTCTTTTCGGCCATTCTTATCATCTTTCATGTCACTCCTTAATCTTATTTCATAACTATAACTAAGAGCAGGATAAAATTCAACTCAAGGAGTTGCCAATAAATTCGATGTCAGATGTTCTTACATTGCCAGATGATATATTGGTTGCAATCTGCTTAAATTTAAATTAAAATATAAAAATATGACAAAGGAGGAAACTTATGAACATTCACAAGCGCTCGTTATTTTTACCAGCTATAATAATGATACTAGGCCTATTTTTAACAGCCGTTAACCCGCAGACAGCCTCTGCACAAACAAAAAATGGTGAATATATTATTGGAACGGACGTTACATTTGCTCCATTCGAATATCAGGATGCGGATGGGAATTACGTTGGCATTGATATGGATCTTTTAAAAGCTATCGCTGAAGATCAAGGATTTGACTATGAAGTTAAGCCGCTTGGTTTTAGCGCATCTTTACAAGCTTTAGAAACCAATCAAGTCGACGGGATGATTGCTGGTATGAGCATCACGGATGAACGTAAGGCTACCTTTGATTTTTCAGAGCCTTATTTTGAAAGTGGTGTCGTAATGGCTATCGCTGAATCCGATGATACGATCAAAAGTTATGAAGACTTAGCTGGTAAAACAGTCGCCGTTAAAACCGGTACAACAGGTTCTGCTTTTGCTGAAACACTTCAAAAAAATATTGATTTCAAAATAAATACTTTTGAAGACTCAGCAAACATGTATGAAGATGTCCAAGCAGGAAATTCTGATGCTGCTTTTGAAGACTATCCAGTCATGGCATATGCACTGAAAAATGATCGTTTGAAATTAAAAACGCCATTAGATCCTGAACCAGGTGATAAATACGGATTTGCTGTAAACAAAGGAATGAATCCTGAGTTGCTTGAAATGTTTGATGCAGGACTAATCAATATCAAAGCAAATGGAACATACCAAGAAATCTTAGATACTTACATTGGTGAAGATGCTGTATCTGCAGCATCAGATATTGGCTTCTTTGGTTTAATTAGAGAAAATAGTGGCGAACTTTTAAAAGGGTTAGGCCGTACTTTAATTTTAACTTTTGTTGCCTTCGTTATTGCTGCAATTGTTGGTGTTATCTTAGGACTATTCAGCGCTTCACCTAATAAAACATTGAACATCATTGCTTCTTTGTATGTCGATCTATTTCGTGGCATACCTTTAATTGTCCTAGCCTTTTTCATTTACTTCTCTATTCCTCAACTACTTGATTTACGTCTTTCCGCAACAGTTGCTGGTATTATTACATTGAGTTTAAACACTGCTGCTTACATTGCAGAGCTCGTTCGTGGAGGAATTCAAGCTGTGGATAAGGGTCAATTAGAAGCTGCTAGAAGTCTAGGTCTTCCTTATAATGTTGCTATGAGAAAAATTGTCCTTCCACAAGCTATCAAGATTATGATTCCTTCATTTATCAATCAATTTGTTATCACATTAAAAGACACGTCTATCTTATCTGTTATTGGTATAGTAGAATTGACTCAAACAGGAAAAATTATTATTTCTCGGACATTTTCATCAGGAAACATGTGGTTAGTTGTCGCTTTAATGTATCTAATTGTTATTACTATACTAACTAAGTTTTCAACTTATTTGGAACGGAGACTGAACAATGACTAAATTAAAAGTAGAGAACCTCAAAAAAAGCTTTGGCTCATTAGAAGTCCTAAAAGATCTGAATGTAGAAATACAAGAAGGTGAGGTCGTCTGTATCATCGGCCCTTCTGGATCAGGTAAAAGTACATTTTTACGTTGCCTTAATCAACTAGAAGAGGTTTCTGGAGGAAAAGTTATTATAGACAATAACGATCTAAGTGATCATTCAAAAAATATTAATAAAATAAGAGAAAATATTGGAATGGTATTTCAACATTTTAACCTATTCCCTCATTTAACCGTATTGGAAAATATCACTTTAGCTCCAAAAGAATTAAAAAATCAAAAAGAAGCAGAAATTAAAACACACGCTTTAGAATTATTAGAAACAGTTGGCTTATCTGAAAAAGCTAATGATTATCCAAACTCCTTATCAGGTGGACAAAAACAACGTGTTGCTATTGCTAGAGCTTTAGCCATGCAACCTGATATTATGTTATTTGATGAACCAACCAGTGCTTTAGATCCTGAGATGGTAGGAGATGTATTAGAAGTTATGCAACTTCTAGCCCGCCAAGGTATGACTATGGTGGTCGTCACTCACGAAATGGGCTTTGCTAAAGAAGTTGCTGACCGAGTCATCTTTATGGATGCTGGTTATATTGTCGAAGAAGGTACTCCCGAAGAAGTCTTTAATAATCCTAAAAATGAACGAACAAAAGACTTTTTAAATAAAATATTAATATAAAACTAAGAGGTTGGGACATCCTGTCCCAACCTCTATCACATATCCGGATTTTTATTCTAGAACGTGCCGAAAAAATAAACCCGACCTCCACTTTATAAATAATGCTCGATGGTCTGTCATCATCTTGCGCTTTTCATAAAGTGATTCGGTCTAAAAGCTTTATATTTCTCTCCCTTTTTTAGGATTCAAGAATAGATTTCATGCTTTATCTGCGTTATTATTAGTCTAACTAGATGGAGGCGATGAGATATGTTTTTAGAAATAACCGAAAGCGCAAAAGAACGAATTTCTTTAGCAAAAGAACGCGTAGTTGGCAAACTCATTATTTATTACGAATCTCGAATTGGTTGTGTATGCGGGAATAACGGCATCTTCCTCTTAAAAATAACAGAAAAAGAAGACCCTGAAGTTGATTCTCTCATTAAAACTTCTATAGGTGATTTACCTATTCAAGGTTGGAGTTTACATTTCTTAGATGAAAATATAAAGCTAGATTTTGATGAAAATAAACATGCTTTGATTTTAAGAGGCGAAAGTGGATTAATCAATGCGAACGTTTTGATTATAGCTGATTCAGGTATGTCAGTATTTTCAACTAGCTCAGTTAAAAAAGAAGAAGAAAACCATTAATTTGGTTTCCTTCTTCTTTTTTAATCTAATTCTTTTTTTATTCGTTCTGCTACTTTTGCGGGAATACCTAAGCCTCTAATTTCTTCGATGTTTGCTTCCTTCGCTTTTTTTAAAGACTTGAATTGTTTCAAAACCTTAGTTCTTGTCTTTGGTCCTACTCCCTCTATTTGATCTAGTTTAGAAGATAAGCTATTTTTATTGCGTAACTGGCGATGAAAAGTAATCGCAAAACGGTGAACTTCATCTTGAATGCGTTGGACTAAATAAAATGCTTGACTCGTTGGCTTCAACGTAATTTCTTTATGATTTTCTCCGTAAATTAATGAAGATGTACGATGTTTGTTGTCTTTAACCATTCCAGCTACTGGTATATCTAGACCTAATTCATTTTCTAAAATATTAATAGCCGCATTTACTTGTATTTTTCCCCCATCCATCAAAATTAAATCAGGAAGTGGTTTGCCTTCTTGTAACAAGCGTTCATAACGTCTTCGGATAACTTCTTCAGTCGTTGCTAATTCATTGCTGCCGTGAACTGTTTTAATTTTATATTTACGATAATTACTTTTATTTGGTTGTCCATCTTCAAAAGATACCATTGCAGAAACAGGATTAGTTCCTTGAATATTAGAATGATCAAAAGCTTCGATTCGAGTAAGGTAAGGTAAATTCATCGCTTCGGATAGTTCTTTTACTGCACCAATTGTTTTTCGGTCGTCCATTTCAATAAGCTTAAACTTTTCATTTAGTGTGATTTCACTATTTTTCGTCGCAAGATCTAGCATATCTTTTTTGCGTCCTCTAACGGGTATCCTAACTGATATCCCTAAAACTTCTGCTAAAACTGCTGTATCCATTTCTGCAGGTACTAAAATCTCTTTAGGCAGGATGTGATTCTCTTCTTGATAAAATTGGACAATATAAGATGACAACTCTTCTTGCGGTGTATCGTAACAAGGGAAAATTGTCGCTTCCCGTTTAATCAATGTTGCTTGCCGAATAAAAAAGACTTGTATAGAAATCCAACCCTTGTTCATGTAGAAACTAAATACATCACGATTTGTGTAATCACTTGTAATAATATTCTGCCTTTCGACTGTAGTTTCTATATAGTGAATTTGGTCTCGGTATTCAGCTGCTCTTTCGTAGAGTTGATTGCTAGCTGCTTCAATCATTTGAGCACGTAGTTCTTTTTTAATTGTTTTAACATCGCCATTTAAAAACCGCTTGATATTTTCTATTTGTGCTTTGTATTCTTCAATCGGTACTTCGTGATCGCACGGTCCTAAACATTGTCCCATATGGTAATAGAGACAAGCTCTTTTTTGAGTCCCATTACACCTTCTTAACGGATAAATTTTTTGGATGAAATGTTGTGTTTCACTTGCAGCATAAACGTTTGGATAAGGTCCAAAATAAATACCCCCATCTTTTTTCACTTCAGAGGAAATGATTAATTGAGGATCACGTTCATTTGTAATTTTCAGATATGGGTAGCTAGTTCCTTGTTTTAATTTTATATTGTATTTAGGTTGGTGTTTTTTTATTAATGTAATTTCTAATAACAAAGATTCTTTATCGGTTCCTGTTATGATGGTTTCAAAATCCACAATCTCTTTTACGAGTAATTCAGTTTTACCTTCATGAGTTCCTTTAAAATAAGAGCGTACACGATTTCGTAGGTTTTTAGCTTTTCCAATATAAATAATTTCATATTCTTTGTTTTTCATTATATAGCATCCAGGTAAATCAGGAAGCAGTTGTAACTTATGATTTATATGTTGACTGGTCATTTTTTTGCCTCCCATTACTTTTAGACGACCTAAACGTCATTATCTTACAATTCTCTTTCCTATTTGTAAAGGCTTTTGTCTTTTCATAAAATGAAGACAAAAAAACGACAAAAATTATTTTGTCGGCCTTTTTATTTACTTTATTTTTTTGATTGACCAAATAGGAATAAATTATTACCTGCACTATAGTCACAATAGCCAACTAAAACTTCTTGATACATATATTTTTTCCCTAGTTTGATTTGCTCAGTTTGAACTTTTTCTCTGATATCTAAAGCTATTTTCTGATATAATTCATCAATTTCATCATTCGTGATTGGACCATACTTTTCTTCCCACGCTTCTAAAAAAGCTGACTCATCTTTATCCTGATAAAAATCAATATCTACTTCTTCAGCCAACTCATTCACCTATTCTTTCATTTAATTCTTAATTTAAAATTTTGATTGTAATTGTTTTCCTTCCCCATGATAATGCTTGTCCAACTGTTGGGAAATGAATATCGATTTTATTGCCTTTTATTGCTCCGCCAGTATCTCCTGCAATAGCAATTCCATAACCTGGAACTTCAAGTCTTGTACCTAATGGAATGACACGTGGATCAACAGCTATCACCATTGGATTTTTCAATAAATTGATTCCAGTTGCAGTATGGGTGCTCAATCCTGGTTGAGCTGTAGAATACCCTGTTGCTGAAACGACCATTGTTTTGCCTGTTGAAGGCGCTGGTGCTGGTGCTGGTGCTGGTGTTGGTGCTGGTGTTGGTGTTGGTGTTGGTTCTTGTTTTTTTTCTGTTTTTGGTTGTGTTGAACTAGCTACCTTATTTGTTTCTGGTGCATTTGTTTCTTTTTCATTTTCTTTTTCTTCATTTAATTTTGCTGTGATTTGAGTTACTTTGATTTTTTCAGCAGCTGCTGCTTCTTCTTCAGCCTTTTTAGCTGCTGCTATTCTTGTTTCTTCGACTTTTTTTTCTTTATCTAACTTATTTAAGTTCTCTTGATTATCATCCATTGTTTTTTGTAAACTTGCAACCTGACTATCTAATTCAGCTTTTTGTTTTCTTGAATTGTCTGTTTGTTTCTCTAATGCTGTAGCTTCAGTCGTTACTTTTTCTTGTAGAATAACTAGTTTTTCTTGTTCTTCTTTTGCTATATCCATCTGATCGTTTCCAGCAGATTGCAATGTTGCTAAAACATATGCGCGGTTAAATAAATCTGAAACACTTTCTGACTCAAATAAAGAAACAACTACATTTTGATTCACTTCAGAAGTTTGAATCGTTTGCAAACGGTCTTTAGCTTGTTCTAAACGAGTATCAACAACTTTTTTTTGTTCTTCAATTTCTGTTGTTGTTTGCTTAATCGTTGCTTTTTTTTCTTCTATCTTCGCCTGTAAGTTTTCAAGTTCTGTATTTTTTTCATTTACCTTCACTAATGTTTGACTAATTTCATCATCCAATTTTACCATTTCTTCTTTTTTCAATAACGACTGTTCCTCTATTTTCTCCATTTTTGTTGCTGCAAATGCAGTATTTGGAACTGTTCCTACTAATAAAAATGCCATCATTAAACTTATGACTAGTTTGCTAAATTTCACAGATTGACAACACCTTTCATTTTATCTTATTTTATTTCCTTGTTTTTTTCTACATTATTTAGTATAACGGATAAAATCCTAATGTATGTTTCGAGACAATTACTTTTTGTTACAAATACAATTTAAGGTATACTGTTTTTGTAACAATCGTATTAGGAGAAATGAAAATGATAAAGAAAGCCTATTTTGCAAGCCCATTATTTTCAGAGATGGGATTAATGCACAATGATTAGTTTGTAAAAGAAATAAAGTTCCTGTACCCTAATTTGGCGCTATATGTCCCTCAAGAACAAATGGAAATCACTGAAAAAAATGCTTATGCTAACTCTATCATGATTGTTAAAATGGATACGGATCAACTATTAAGCAGTCAATTTATGATTGCCGTTTTAGACGGAGCATCTATTGATGTAGGTGTTGCTACAGATAGGTGTTGCTTACCAAACAGGAATCCCTATTATTGGTTTATATACGGATTCTAGACAACAAGGACCTACCCATCAAAAGAAACTAAATGCTTTACAAACGATCGCTGAATCACAGTTTTCTTATATCAATCTCTATACGGTGGGTATCGTAAAGACCAACGGTGTAATCGTCAACCCCCTTGAAGAACTATTGAACTCATTGAAATCTTATTGTTAAGCAAACTAGTTAATCGTTGCTCGCCTCATTAAAAATAACCTAAACAAGATTCAAATAATGAATTGTATTAAGGCTAACTTTCTTAAAACCGTTAAATTACAATTATGTTACATTATTTAGACCTATCTACGTAATTTGTCTTTTTAAAAAAAGAGCGACTCCTTTTCCTGCCACAGCAGCATGATAAGGTTTAAATTATTCCTCTTCACTATATGTATCAGCGAGACTTAGATGAGCTTGTGGACTGTAGCGTATCTTCCAACCTCTTCTTATTGGGTTCAACAAGCTTTTGAGCCTTTTCCTTGAAGAATCATTTGTCTTCGTTGTAATCGCAAGTTCTGCTAAAATCAGGGAAGCCATTTCTTACATCTGATTATATTCTATCTGATTAAGGGAATTGAATTTTTTATTTACATTATTTAATTAAAGTCTGATTCTAACTAAGAAATCCAATAAAACTATCAAAAAATCACGTTAAATAGACCGCAAAAAAACACAACTTACTTTCTGTGTTTTTTGCTGTCTATTTATCTTTCTAATCGTCAAATGAAATCTAAAAGATGAAATCTAAAGTGAGTGGTCTTTTTCATTCCTAGAATGAACGGGTATATAAAACACTACTTTATTATCACTTTGCATTTGGTTTCGTAACTAAACTTATTATCCAACCCATAATCAATCCGACCATTGCCGGCAATAACCATCCCATGCCACTGTCAAACAAAGGCAAATAGGTACTATAGAATGTTAACATGTTTTGGATACCATCTAATCGACGAATAGCATCAGGCAAAGCATTTAGCATGTCTGCGATACTCACGAATAGTGTTAAAACGGTTGTTGTAACATAGACAACTTGCCGATTTTTAAATAAGGGTGAAATCAATGCTAATATAATTAATGTAATAGCTAAAGGATATAAAAACATTAAAACCGGAATTGAATAGCTAATAATTTTTGTCAAGCCAACATTTCCTACTAAACAAGCCACAATACTGAACATAACAACATAGGTCTTGTAGCTAAATGTTTTTGGGAACATTTCATGGAATGTTTCTGAACAAGCTGTAATTAGGCCGATAGCTGTTTTTAAACAAGCTATCGTGACGATAATGGCCAATAAAATACTGCCTAAAGAGCCAAAATAATAATGAGAGATTTGAGTTAAGGCAATTCCTCCATTTTCTGAAACTGGAAAACGTCCAACACTCATTGTTCCAAGATAAGCTAAGCCGGCGTAAATGAACCCCATTAAAATCATGCTAATTAATCCAGATTTAATGGTATCTCTAGCAATTGAAGCAGGTTTTGTTACTCCTAATCCTTTAATGGTCTGGACAACAATGATACCAAAAGCTAATGAAGCCAACGCATCCATTGTATTGTACCCTTCAGTAAACCCACTCGAGAAAGGAGCTGTTACATAACTTCCAGTAATAGGAGCTGCTATTATTCCACCTAAGGGCTTGATAAAGGCTGTAATCATTAAAACACTTAAAAAAATCAAAAATAGAGGATTTAATATTTTTCCTACATAAACCAATATTTTAGTAGGCTTTAAAGAAAGCAATAAGGCCGATCCAAAAAATGCTACTGTAAAGAGGGCTAACCCAAGTGTTTGATACTGCTCTCCGATATAGGGAGCAAGTCCAATTTCATAAGAAACGGTCCCAGTTCTTGGTAAGGCAAAAAATGGTCCAATAGTTAAATACAAAGCTGTAGTCATAAAATAGCCATAATAAGGATGGATACGACTAGATAATTCAAATAATCCACTGCTGTTAGAGACTCCGATTGCAACTACCCCAAGAAAAGGCAATCCAATACCTGTAATCAAAAAACCTAGTGTTGCCCAACTAACGCTTGAACCTGCAAGTTGACCCATGTGTACTGGAAAAATCAAATTACCAGCACCAAAAAATAATCCAAATAACATTGAACCAATATAGAGATACGAAGAAAGTGTTAGTTTCTGCTCATTAGTGTTTACCATGTATAACTCCTTTTTAAGACACTTTTTTCATTTCTTATGACTATATCCTTTTTTGACAATGACTTCAAGACTATTTTTTTGAAACGAGTATAACTGGATGGGAATGAACTCGACAAAAAAAAGCCTTAAAAAGAATAATCTTTTCAAGACTGCCTGAATTATTCATAGTATTTTTTACAGGATTATTTTTTTGCTAATTAAAAAAACAAGTGTCACTACAAAATGCATACCGTATTTTTTTAACCTTGCTTTACTTCTTTGTTATGACCCCGATTTCATAAGCCCGATTAGCTTATCGCATCTTATTCATGAAAATAGATAAGTTTGGTTTATTTTTCATACGACTTGTCTAAAAAAACAGCATGGACAAGTTGGCTATTTTTTCTCTGACTTGTCCATCTAGAAGACTACCCTACCTAAATTTACAAATCGCTTAATTTTTAACCAACTAATGAACCCGCGAAAGTACGATTAAGCCGCGCATCCATCCCTTTCTAATTGATTTCATGAAAAGTAGCCTCACAATTAATATTTAGTGAATTTCGAGAAGAGCTATGAATTATTCAAGAACTGTTTCATTTTTTTATAGCCTATCCTGCTAGTTTTTTAATTTGTATAAACAGCCATCTTTTTTTCAAGATAATTTTGAAAAAGAGCAAATAAACTACAAATTGCCCAATATACTAAGGCTACTAAGATATACATTGTCATATAATCAAATTCTCGTCCGCCAACGATCTTAGCTTGCTGAAATATTTCTGGCACAGTAATCATTGCTGCTAAAGCTGTCCCTTTAATTAAATCCAACAAGACATTACTTAATGGTGGAACAGCAATACGCATCGCTTGCGGGACAATAATTTTCCGCATAACAACGACCCATTTTAGTCCTAGAGCATAAGCAGCTTCCCATTGCCCTTTATCAACTGAAAGTAGCGCCGAACGCATAATCTCAGCTATATAAGCACTCGAACTCAAACTAAATCCAATAATAGCTGCGTTTACAGCTGAAAATTGAATTCCAATAAAAGGAAATCCAAAATAAAGAATAAATAAGAGGACGAGTAAAGGGGTACCTCTCATAAAGGAAATATATATTCTTGCAAGTATATCAGCTACTTTAACATCTGACATCCGCATAATAGCTAGAAAAAAACCAAGCCCCATCCCTATTATCATGCTCGTTACTGAAATTCCTAAAGTATATCCTAGCCCTTTTAAAACATACGGTAAACTATCTAGGGCTAACATAGGATCAAAAATATATTGCCATTGAACATCCAACATTTACGAACACCGACTTTCTACTCCGATAATTCAATTACTGGAAAATCATAATCTATTTGTTCGGTTACATCTTCCCCATCATAAAATTCTTTTGATAATTCTGATAACGTTCCATCAGAAATCATTTCTTCTAATGCTGTATTTATTTTTTCGGTTAACTCGTCGTTTCCTTTTTTCATAGAGTAGTTTGTTTCAGAAGGATTATAAAAAATATCGTGCACTTTGACCGGAATCTCCGGTAGTGCTGCTACTGCTAGTTTTTGAGAGTAATAATCATTTAATATAACATCTGTTCGACCGTTAGCTACATCACTTAGATACTGGTCATTTGTCGCATTATCATAAATAACTTCTTTTGCTTCATAATGACGGGCGACCTTCATGTAAGAAGTTGTCGCTGCACCTGCTGCTTTTTTATCTTTTAAATCCTCTAAAGTTTCAATTCCTGAATTATCTGATTTCCTGACGACCATCGCGCCGTAAGAGTATTTATATGGGATAGTGTAATTGTATTTGTCCGCATCTTCTCCATCCCGATCAATTCCCATTGCTGCTACATCTATGGCTCCACTATTAACAGAAGTCAACATTCCGTCTACTCCCATTTCTGTAAAGTCTATTTTTACTTTTAACCGATCGGCGACTTCACGAATAACTTCAACTTCGTAGCCAGTTAATTTATCTGTTTCTTTTTCATGGTATGAACTAGGATAAAGGGTTCCTGACGTAGCAACTTTTAACACGCCACGATCTTCAATTTCTTCCCACGCTGTTTGTTCATTTTGATTGGCCTCTTTTTCTTTTGTCCCACAAGCTCCTAAGGTTAGACTAGCTACTGCTATTAATCCTAAAATCATTGTCTTTTTCAAACTGTATCCATCTCCTTTGAATATTCTCTTTTCTGTTGGTTGGCAAATTTGTTATCTGTCTCCTCAAATAGATTAACAACCCTTTATAACGTAGTCAAAGAAATCAGAAAGATAATTAGAAAAGCTATCCCTTTTTAATAAATGCAATCTAAGAACCTATCCCTACAGTCTTTTAGAAGAATGGATAAAAAACAATATTGTCTTTTTCGCTTAGCTTAATTTAACGTTTCCTGAATCGAAGAAAAAAATTAGGATGCGCAAAAAGCGCACCCTTTTTTTATTTTTTAATAGTTTTTTTCGTAATCAACAACATTTTCAGTTAAGGGTTCATTCGCAACATAAGTACGTAGATTTTTTTCAAAAATAGCAAACAATCGTTTTTTGAAATTTTCTGCAATCCCAGATATATGAGAAGTAATCAGTACATCTTCACGATTCCACAACGGACTTTCTGCTGCTAACGGTTCTTGTTCAAAAACATCCAACCCTGCAAAAGCGACTTTTCCGCTATCTAAAGCTCTAATTAAACTCGAAATATCTACTGATGGACCGCGCCCAACATTCAAAAAAAGTGTTTTATCCTTAAATGAGTGAAACAAGTCATCGTTGAAAAAATGAATCGTTTTTTGAGTTAATGGTAAAATATTTACAACTATGTCTGCTTGTGATACTTGTTCCTTTAGCGCTTCTTGAGCATATGTTTCATCCATGAACTCGACTTTACGTCCGTTGCTGTTTATCCCGATTGTTTTCATATTAAAAGCCTTTGCCAATCGGCCAATTTCTTTGCCAATTTTTCCTGTTCCGACAATCATTATTGTTTTGCCATGTATCTCTATCAGACTTTTAGTTTGATTCCAAGTATTTGTCCTCTGATTTTTAATGGCTTCTTTTATCCCTCTTGTATAGGTTAAAAGCATACCGAATACCGATTCCGCAATAGGAATACTATGAATCCCACTACCATTCGTTAAGATAATCTTATTTTTCTTTAAGCTATCTAAATCTAAAAAATCTACTCCCGCAGCTTGACCTTGAATCCATTTTAAGTTGCTGTTTTTATTTCCGAGTAATTCTTTGCTTTTCTGACCTTTCCAACCATAAATAATTTCAATGTTGTCTAACGGAAAGTCCGTCACACTTTTTTCATCCCACGCTTTGATTAATTCATAGTTAGGCGCTATTTCTCTTATTGCTTCCAATTGATCTTTTGTCGTTTCATATGCTAGCCAAATTGCTTTTTTCATCGTTTTATCAGCCTCCAATTTTTTATTTGTTCTTATTGTCTCACTTTGTACTAAAATAGCCAACCCTACTAAACTATTTCGTAATTTTTTCCATGCTTGTTCCGCAAATTGATAGAAAAATGATACAATGGATAAAAGAAAGACTCGTTACGAAAGAGGGATTGAAATGGATTTCGAACATGTATTAACAACTAAAATTACAATTAATGGAACCTTCCAAGATTTCCAACTTTACAGTGGTAAATTCTATCTTTGGCTAACAACAAATGAGTTAGTTATTTATGATTGGAATAAATGGATGAACTATTTAGCTTTTGTAGACCGAATGATATACTTTGAACCTCAACCTACAGAACAATTAACCATTCAAATTGAAGCTTTAGAACCTTTTAAAGAAAAGTCTATTTCATTTTCAGAACCCATTTATGATAGTGCTATTTTTGATCACGTTTTATATTATTCTGATGCCTCTGGATTTTATCGTTATTCTTTAATCTCTAAAGAGGCCAAGAAAGAGCGCATTTCTTCTATCCCAATTTTCCAAATTGATCTGTCAACAAATGGGCGAATGGCTTTAGCTGCTGGCGATAATGGCTTATTAGAGTACTTAGTTTCTTCTTATTATCTATTTAACGAGCCTATCACTCAGCTGACACCTAGATTACTTCAACTGAGTACTCGTTACACTCTCAAAACAGAATGGAAAAAGCATGATTTAATTCAGTATGGTAAAGCCAATCAAACGGATAGCTATTTTTTAAGTTTCAACGAGAAAAAAGGTTTACTGCAGCTAGTAAAAGATGAACCTATGTACTTGATTGAAGCAAGTAATTCCAGTCTTATTCAGGAACTCCCACTCCCTTTATCACTTAATCAACCTTCTATGGATAGTGGGTTATTATTTGCTTTCGAGATGGATAAGGGGACATTAAAAAAAGATCCTCTTTATCGTTCTAAAAATATCCAGGTCCTAACCAAAGTAGAATCCGAAATGAAAACGGAGCTGGACTCGCTGGATGACTTAATCATCAGCGAAGCCCACTCTTTACTAAATGTATCCTTAAACAGTATTAACTTATTGTCCCTAACAGCATCCGCTGTGAAAAAATGGCGCATTTATAGTCGAACACGTAATTACCGCAATCAATTGCATGTCTTATATAAAGATAAACTAATCTTGTACTTGTTTACTGAAGTTAAGCGATAACGTTCTAATTTTTATGCTCTTTTGTCTTTAGGAGATTGATGGAAATGAGTGAGTGAAATAAACCAATCAAACACAATAAAGATAGCAATTTGAAAAATCCAATGGCTGACAGAGTAACTATTAGTTGGAATGATACGAATAAAAAATTCGATACTCCTGATTTCATGCACAGTGTTGGTTGCATGGATAATCCCGATAAAAGAAGATTGTTGCTTACCACAGTACCTCTATCTTTTCTACTTTAAAAATTAAATTTTAAGCTTGTAGAACACAAACTTCTATAAGCTTTTGTTAAAATATTGGAAATACCTTTTTTAGCATAGATTTCGATGTGTATCCATGTTAAAATGGTTTGGATATACTATAGAATAGAGGTAAGTAAATTAAATGATTACAGTATCTAATGTTAGTTTAGAATTTTCTGACCGAAAATTATTTGATGAAGTTAATATTAAGTTCATCCCCGGTAACTGCTATGGCTTAATTGGTGCAAATGGAGCAGGAAAATCGACGTTTTTAAAAATTTTATCTGGTGAAATTGCACCTTCAACTGGAAATATCGCACTTGGCCCTGACGAACGTTTAACTACTTTAAAACAAGATCATTACGGTTTTGAAGAATACACCGTTTTAGAAACGGTTATTATGGGACACGATCGTTTGTATGAAATTATGAAAGAAAAAGACACTGTCTACATGAAAGAAGATTTCACAGATGAAGATGGCATTCGTGCTGCTGAATTAGAAGGTGAATTTGCAGAATTAGATGGTTGGGAAGCTGAACCTCAAGCTGCTGTTTTACTTCAAGGTTTAGGCATTTTAGAAAATCTACATGACACTAAAATGAGTGAACTATCAGGAGGACAAAAAGTTAAAGTTCTTTTAGCTCAAGCACTATTTGGCAAACCAGATGTTCTTTTACTTGATGAGCCTACCAATGGTTTAGACAAATTATCCATTGAATGGTTAGAGGAATTTTTAATCAACTTCCCTAATACCGTTATTGTGGTTTCCCATGACCGTCATTTCTTAAATAAAGTTTGTACTCATATGGCTGATGTTGACTTTGGTAAAATCAAAGTTTATGTTGGAAACTATGACTTCTGGTTAGAATCAAGTCAACTAGCTAGTAAATTAGCTGGTGATGCTAATGCTAAAAAAGAAGATCAAATTAAAGAATTGCAAGACTTTATCGCACGATTTAGTGCTAATGCCTCTAAATCTAAACAAGCGACTTCACGTAAAAAAACATTGGAAAAAATCACATTAGATGATATCCAACCTTCTTCACGTCGTTACCCATTTGTCGGCTTTTCTCCAGATAGAGAAATCGGGAATGATTTAATTCGTGTTGAAAATATCTCAAAAACCATCGATGGCAAAAAAATATTAAGCAATATTACTTTTGCTTTAAATAAAGATGATAAAGTTGCTTTTAGCAGTATGAATGAAGCTGCTATTACGGTTCTTTTTAAAATTATCATGGGTGAAATGGAACCTGATTCAGGAACATTTAAATGGGGTGTGACAACTTCTCAAACCTACTTGCCTAAAGACACAACTTCAGAATTTGAACAGACTGATATGACTATTGTAGATTGGTTACGCCAATTTGCTTCAGCAGAAGAAAGTGACAATACTTTCTTACGTAGTTTCTTAGGACGTATGCTTTTCTCTGGTGAAGATGTTATGAAAAAAATCGGCGTTCTTTCCGGAGGCGAAAAAGTTCGTTGTATGTTATCAAAAATGATGTTAAGTAAAGCAAATGTGTTGGTTTTAGATGACCCAACAAACCATTTAGATTTAGAGTCTATCACAGCTTTAAATGATGGTTTAATGACATTTAAAGGCGCTATGTTATTCGCATCACATGACTACCAATTCGTTCAAACGATTGCAAATCGTATTATCGAAATCACTCCAAATGGTGTTGTTGACCGTGCAGAAACCACTTATGAACAATTCTTAGAGAACAAAACGGTTCAAGAACAAATCAAAGAGCTTTATGCTAAATAATTCGTGATAAAAAATAGACCACAGCCAACTATTCTTAGTTTGGCTGCGATCTGTTTTTTTATTTGTTTGCATTTGCTTTGTGGACTTTTAATTGCTTCCCTTTAACGGTTCTTTCTTTCATCTCTTCAATCACTCTTGGACCTTTACCATTTAATACTTCTACGTATGTGACGTTTTCTTGAATCGTAATGATCCCAATATCATCGGCTTTAATTCCTGGAATATTTGTTAACGTTCCAACAAAATCAACAGCTCTTAATTTTTTCTTTTTGCCGCCATTAAAATAAATTTTCGTTATACCTCGGTTCAACTCTTTGTTTCGAGCTGTTTTAACAATCAACCGTTCTTGCATTTTCTTTTCAAATGCTGATTTATGCGATTGAACAAAGCGACTATTTGGAGCGCTAATTTCAGTGATTTCTTGTTGTGCGTAAGCTCTTACTTCTTGCCACCAAGGTCTTTCTTTAGGGGTAACCAACGTTAAAGCTGTGCCTGTTTTCCCAGCACGACCGGTTCTTCCTGTCCGATGAATAAAACTCTCTTTTTCTACAGGCACATCATAGTTGATGACGTGTGTCACGTTATCGATATCAATGCCGCGAGCTGCTACATCAGTCGCTACCAAATAACGGAATTTTCCTTTTCTAAAATCATCCATCACACTGAAACGATCTTCTTGCACCATTCCACCGTGAATTTTATCAATGGTTAATCCAGCTTTATTCAAGAAGACATACAATTGATTAACGGCTTCTTGTGTATTACAAAAAATCATACAGCTATCTGGATTTTCAACAATGAGTAAATCCAACAGCTGCTCTGGTTTCTTATCCGGCTCAACTTTTAAATAAGATTGAACAATTTTAGGCTTAGATTGTTCTGTTGCTTCAATCTTAACGGATACTTTATCGGCTTTCATATAAAAACTAGCTAATCGTTCAACTTCTGCTGGCATTGTAGCTGAAAACAATAGTGTTTGACGTTCTTCTGGTAGGAATTCAATAATGGCAGCCATTTGATCAATAAAGCCCATATTTAACATTTCATCGGCTTCGTCAATGACCAAGTACCGTAGCTTATCCACTTTAAATGTTCCTTTTTGTAAATGATCGAGTACTCGTCCAGGTGTTCCGACTACGATGTGACTTTTTTGTTTTAATTCTGATTTTTGGGTTTCAAAAGAGGATTTCCCAAAAACAGCAGTAGCCTTTATGCGTTTTAAACGCCCAATATTGGTGATGTCTTCTTTTACTTGCAAAGCAAGTTCTCTAGTTGGTACTAAGACTAAGGCTTGTGGATGATTTTCTTCCCAAATGACATTTTCACATAATGGAAGACCGTAACTCACTGTTTTTCCACTACCCGTTTGTGACTCAACAATCACATCTTTTTTGGCTAATGCTAAGGGTAACACTTCTTTTTGAACAGCAGTAGGCTTATAGTAACGTAAACTTTCTAACGCCTCGATAAGTTCTTGTGCAATATTAAATTCTTCAAACATATTTCTTTTCATAATAACCTCACTCATTTGTTTTATTTTTATTAGTATAACAGGATTTCTGTTTTAATATAGCTTTTTCGCAACGAACTTAGCAGTCTCTCACAATTTTTAACCCACTTATTCGCTAACGAATGGGCTATGAAACTAACTAGTAATCGTTTATTTCATCAGATAACTCTTTTTCTCATCAGTTAAATTATAGCATTTATTTAGGTGAAATTAAAAAAAATCTCTACTATTCTTCTATTTAACTAGTTCTTGAACTGTTGCTTTTTTTCTTTTTCGAGTATACTTGTCCTAAACAGAAAATGAGAGGAACTTTTATTATGACTAAAATAAAACAAATTGTCACTGGAACAATAGCAGAGAATTGCTATGTTATTTACCAAGATAAGACGGCTTTAATTGTTGATCCGGGAGCTGACTTTTCAAAAATCATGAACGCTATCGAAGAGTTACAAGTAATGCCTGTCGCTATCTTATTAACTCATTGCCATTACGATCACATTGGGGCATTAGAAGAGACTCGTACAACCTATAATATTCCGGTTTATGTTAGTCCACTAGAAAAAGACTGGCCAATGAACCCTACACTTAACCTTTCGCAATCGCTCTTAAAACCTATTATTGCTCAACCAGCTGAATATGAGTTCGAAACGATGGAAGATTACAATTTTGATGGAATCGAACTTCGTGTTGTCCCTACTCCTGGTCATTCTCCTGGTGGAGTTAGCTTTATTTTTTCTGATTTTGTTATCACTGGTGATGCGTTATTTAAAAATGGTGTGGGCCGTTCTGATCTGCCCTTTAGTAACTCAAAAGATTTATTAAAGGGTATTAAAGAACAACTCTTTACATTAGCCGATAAGATGCTAATTTATCCAGGTCATGGTGAGAAATCGACTATTGGACAAGAAAAACTATCCAATCCCTTTTTCAATTAATTCTTTAAACGAAAAGTGGGTACTGAAACAAAGAACCACTTTTTTATTTTTTTACACAAGGAGGAAAATCTATTTGAAAACTATTTTAGTTTTACATACAGGCGGAACCATCGCTATGAGTGAAGACCAAACTACTGGTAAAGTTCATCCAAATACAGAAAATCCATTACAAAAACACAGCCATTTATTTGATAAAGAAGCCAACTTGATTGTAGAGGATTTTTTTCAACTGCCTTCTCCTCATATCACTCCTAAAGAAATGCTGGCTTTAAAAAATCGAATCGAACAGGCTATTCTTTTGCATGAAGCTGATGGTTTTGTTATTACTCACGGAACAGATACTTTAGAAGAAACAGCTTATTTTTTAGATTTAACCTTGAGTCACGCTTTGCCTATTGTTCTTACCGGTGCCATGCGTTCAAGTAATGAAATTGGTTCAGATGGATTATACAACTTCCAAAGTGCTGTTTGGGTAGCTTTATCCGATGAAGCTCAAAATAAAGGTGTTTTAGTCGTTATGAATGATGAGATTCATACCGCTCGTTATGTGACTAAGACACATACTTCAAATGTTGCTACCTTTCAAACACCTACTTTTGGACCAATTGGTTTGATTTCTAAAAATGAAGTCTTATTTTTCCAAAAACTCATTACAGAAGAAAAATTCACCATTTCTTCTGTTGATAAAAATGTGTATGTATTAAAAGCTTATGCTGGAATGGACGGTACCCTTTTTGAAGCTTTAAACAAACCTGAAACCGATGGGCTAGTCATCGAGGCTCTAGGTGCGGGTAATTTGCCACCTGCTGTCTTACCTTCGTTGCATCGATTATTAGATAAAAAGATTCCCGTGGTTTTAGTTTCCCGTTCATTTAATGGAATCGCGCAAGATGTATACGACTATTTGGGTGGTGGAAAACAACTACATGAAGCTGGAGTTATCTTCACCAATGGGTTGACCGGTCCTAAAGCTCGCATTAAATTAATGGTCGCTTTAGATACCACTCGAGACCCAGTTGAAATTGCTCAGTATTTTTAATGAAATTTTTATGGCATGCGCTAAAACAAAAAATCGCATATATAAAGAAGCTGAATCAAAAGATAAAAAGAACACACCTAAACTAGTATATAAACCCATTCGTTTAGGCGTGTTTTTTGTGTGCTTTTTAAATGTGAGAGAGTGAATCTAGGATAGTAACCCTTGTCCTTGTGCGAATTCTCGGTATAACGGATGGAAATCGATTAACTCCTGATGGGTGCCAATTCCAGTAATACGCCCCATTTCTAAAAAAATGAGTTGATCCGCTTCAACAATCGTTGATAGCCGATGGGCAATGATTAACGTCGTCCGTCCGTCCATCAGTCGCTGCAATGCTTCTTGCACATGCGCTTCGGAACCACTATCCAAATTGGAGGTTGCTTCATCTAACAACAAAATCTCGGGATTGTTTAACAATGCTCGCGCAATAGCTATCCGTTGGCGCTGACCCCCAGAAAGTTTCATCCCTCGCTCTCCGACAAGTGTGTCAAAGCCATTCGACATCTCTTCAATAAATACAAGCGCATTTGCCGATTGTGCTGCACTTCGCACAGCTTCTATTGGAGGTCGATTTTTCAGTCCAAATACGATATTATCCATAATCGTTCCACTCAATAAAGGGCTCTCTTGAGAAACATAACCAATTCGCTTTCGCCAATCAGATAGGGCAATGTCACAAATCGGTGTCTCTCCCAAAAGTATTTCTCCAGATGTCGGTAGATAAAATCTTTCCAAGAGTGAAAAAAGGGTTGTCTTTCCTCCTCCACTTGGACCTACAAATGCTGTAACAGTACCGGGTTGTACTTGGAACGAAACATCTTTTAACACCTCTACACCTGAATCATACGCGAAATCGACCGCTTCGAAACGCACTACTCCTTCAGAAATAACTGTAATTCCTTCAGTTTTTTCACTGTCCATATCAAGAATCTGCTGGATTCGTTCCGTCGCTCCGACTGCTTTTTGGAAAACAGTAAATACTTGGGTCATCCGTGCAAACGGAAGAATAATCTGGAATAATAAAAATATGATAGCAACAAGTGTCCCTGCACTCAAAAGACCTTTTGATACTTGTGATCCACCATATCCTAGGATAACAACAACAATACTCATCATGACAAGAGTCATAACTGGAGATATAATGGACTGGACTTTTGCTTCTTTCAAGCCATATGAAAATAAGGAACGAATAGCTTTCTCTCCTTTCTCACCTTCTTTGGGTTCTGCTTGATAAGCCTTTACTAAACGGATATCACCTAACACTCTACTTAGGTGACCAGATAATTTTGCCATCTCTGTTTGTGTTGCTCGGGCAATTTTATACATGATATTACCGAGCGGCAAGATGATAGCCAGGCTAATTGGTACGCTAGTAAGCATAAGAAGTGTGATTCTCCAATCTAGATACAAGAGAATTCCCACTGCACCAATAATGGATATCATTCCAGTGATAAATGAAACAAGGTGCTCTGAAACAAGTTGTTTCAACAGTGATGTATCTTGCGTAATTCGACTCATCGTCTCCCCAGTTTCATTGTCATCATAATAGGAAACAGGTAACCTAAGAACTTTATTCCATAATTTAATACGTAAGTCTGCAACGATTGTCTCCCCTATATAAGCTAATAAATAGAGCGATAGTCCACCCAATAAGCCCTGTACGACAAAAACGGCAAATAGAAATAACCCTGTTTGCCAGCTAAAGGATGCTGCTGTTAAAGAATCCACTAGCTCTTTTGTAACTAGCGGGATGGCTAGACTGGCACCCGTTGAAAACAAAGACAATAAAAAAGCAAGTGCCATTCTCCCTTTCGGCCAATTGAGTTGATTCAACAAAGAAAGAAATTTTTTTATTGATCCTTTTGTATTTACTTTATTTTCCAAGATATCCCCTTCTTTCTCTTCTTATTTCTTAGCTGATTATTGAATCCACTAATTTTACAAAATAGTCTTCTTTTTCACCGGTTATCTGTCTCTATTGTAAACGTAACAACTTATAAAGACGAGTTTGTTATCAAAAAAAACGATTATACTTATCTTTAAATCCAATATACATGAACAAAGTCCTATTAACTAGAATAGAAAAAGCGATACTCCTCTCATAGATAGATGAAATGGAGTATCGTTAGATAAGAAAAAAGCTGGAACATATAGTATGGGTACCGACCCCCAAAAGTTAGAGTAAATAATCTAATTTTTGGGGGTCTTTTTGTATGGCTAAATATCATGCTGATTTAAAATTGAAAATTGTAAAGGAGTATCAAAATGGAACGTTGACATATGATCTATTGGCAAAAAAATATGGTATGCCAAGTTCATCACCTATAAAACAGTGGGTCAATCTTTATACTCATTATGGAAAAGAAGGGCTAATCCGAAAAAAAACAAAAGAAGTCTATTCTGTTCATTTCAAACTAGATGTATTACAATTTATGAAACGAACAGGTGCTTCTTATCAAG